>Ga0209935_1001833_pt1 | contig 30089 bp, 37 predicted proteins | sample ThiBio_1000_plan_2_FD_183958 | JGI IMG/M metagenome (GOLD analysis project Ga0209935, IMG submission 183958) | Wastewater bioreactor microbial communities from Cape Town, South Africa - Thiocy_cont_1000_plan (SPAdes) | ecosystem: Engineered > Bioreactor > Thiocyanate-remediating >...
ATTACCAATTAAAAAAATCAATAATGAAGTATTTTACTATGTCGATTTAGTTCATAGAAGGCATGTGTACTCAGACGAATAAATTCACTTTTAATTATTGTTACGATGTACTTTAAACGTCTTGTTTGTGTATTTGCTCTTTGTACTTTGGAATGTGTCATGCGTATATAAAAGCACTGAAAAAAACTTCGTTTGCTCATTTACTTTACTCTGACGTTACGAGACAGAACTGAAGAAATAATACAGATTTAATTTTTTTTTCACAATACCAAACTGAAACATGACTTGTCAATTAGAGTAAGTTAAATTTAGAGGAGACTTTTTCTCTAATGAATAAAATAATTTGTTCTAGTTCATCGATTATATCAGTGAAAGAACAACAAGCTCAAGATCTTGTTAAAAATGGTAGTTTTGATGAAGCAATTGCTGCTTATCAAAATCTTGAATCCAATTCATCACGAATACTTGTTATTATTGGAACGTTATATGGTGATAAAAAAGGAGATTATGAACTAGCTGTTCATTATTTTGAACAAGCACTTAAACTTCAAGAAAAAGTATATAGATTTGTTTGTTGGCTATTTGAAAAACTCATCAAAGATATATTTATTATTCATTGTAGGATGGAGATGATACGAGTAATACTCATAATGAACTTGGTAATGCCTATCAAAATCTTCGTGAATATGAATTCGCTTTACTTCATCATTTTCAAGCTCTTAATATCGAACAAATGGCTGTTCCTGCAAATAAAAAAACAATTGCTTGCAGTCTTTTCGGTATCGCTAATGCCTATTGGGGTTTACAAAATTTATCTGAAGCATTGAATTTTGCTCATCAAGCATTGACTATCAATGAATCGATTGAATCAAACAATGAATATACAATTGGAGCAAATCTAGCAATTCTTTCGAATATTTATCATGGTACTGGTGATGATATTCGTGCACTTGAATTAGCTGAACGAGCATTAACTATTCTCGAACGTTATGTATCGTTGGATTCTTCATTACTTGCACCTTTATTGAATAATATTGCAACAATTCAAATCAGTCTCAATATGTTTAATGAAGCATTATTGACATTCATTCGTGTTTTACATATTTGTGAGAAAGTTTTTCCTGAAGGACATCCGAAACGTGTGACTATCGAAAATAATATTCATCTTGTGAGAGAAATGCAAGATAATAATAATCTAGAGTCGTATTCACATTTATGGGAAATTTTCACGAAGTTTCTACTTTTTTGAATCGATATGTTTTTGTTATATGTACGATTTAATCTTTTGCAAATAAATTTTATGTTAAATTATACTATATCTCATTTCTTTTATTTCGAATTGATTTTAGGGTATGAAAATAGTGTAGCAAACATGTAGATTTTGACCTTGAATAGAGTAATACAGTTTTTTTTTGACCGACTTTTTAATCGCTAAAGGTAAACATATGACAAAACATTGCTCTAGTTGCATTTATAGTCATAACGAACGATGCGTACATTTTTTTTTGTAAAAACAAAATTTAATGTCTGACCGAAAGCCTCGATGCATGAGTCATTTCGTTGCTTAGTTACTCTCTCGTCAATTCTTTTTTCTCAAACTCATCACAACGTTGATGCCATATGAAGAATGAATGAGAAAGCAATCAATCACCTCCAGACGGAGTAGTTCTCTTTGGTTAAACAAATAGCTGATGAAGCGATGATTATATTTTACAAAATAACTAAATGGTTTCTTGTGACATTGAATACGATGATTGTTCTCATCAGAACGAAACAAAAATATATAGAAATGGGTAAACGAATATTTTCTTCGTCATCCATGTATGACATTACTAAGAACAACTTGCACATGTTGATTAACGTGAATGACAAGTGTCCATAAACGGCGCAGTTCTGTAAAAGTCGCATCATAATAAAAAATATAAAATAAGAAATATATTTCTTTCATGTCCGACTGCGAAGAACTTATTGCAAATGGTCAAATTGATGAAGCTATTGAGATTTACAAAACCCAACAGCCTTGTACATCACTAATTCTAAAAACTATCGGCAAATTATATTCTGATGAAAAAGCAGACTATCATTTAGCCGTCTATTATTTCCAACAAGCACTCGATCTCGAAGAAAAAGTACTACGAAGATATACAAATATTTTCTTTTACTTATCGTTTTTTGATAGAATCATGAAGATTCGAGCGATACATTGAGTGAACTTGGACTTGCGCATCAAAACCTGCATGAATATGATTTAGCTTTGATTTGTAACATTCAAGCATTGACAATTCGACAACAAAAACAAGAAAATAATCCAAGTACGATAGTATCTAATCTATTTGGTATTGCCAATGCTCATTGGGGTTTACAGAATCTTCCTGAAGCGTTTAGTTATGCTCAACACGCTTTGACTATCAACGAATCGATTGAATCAGGAAATGAAATCAATATTGCCACAAATTTAGCTATCCTATCGAATATCTATCATCGTTGTGGTGATGATATTCGTGCTCTTGAATTTGCTCAACGCGCATTGACTTTATTTGAAAGTTGTCTTTCAGTAGACTCAACAGCATTAATTGCTCTGTTAAATAATATTGCAACAATTCAAATCAGTCTCAATATGTTCAATGATGCATTATTAACATTCATTCGTGCGCTACGTATTTGTGAAAAATCTTTTCCACAAGGACATCCGAAACGTAGCATTTCCGAAAATATGATTCAACGTGTGAGAGACATGCAAGAATATGATCTGTATTCGTATTCACATTTGGGAACTCTATTAACAAAATTTTTACTGTTTTGAAAATAACATTAATTTAAATGTTCTTGTGTTACAATGGCAATTTGTCGCCGAAAAGCTTTCTTTTTCGTTCTGTGATTGAATTGAATTTAGAAAAAAAACAACTCGTTTGATTCCTGAGTCATGATATTTTTTTTAATTTTTCCCAGGCTGGTTCAAAATGACGATTTAATTTAACAAAGAAACGAACTCGCAGGATAAATTAAAAGAACTAACTAATCAATCAATCGATTGATACGTCGCTATTCCGTTGCTCAGCTGGGATGTTTGTTGATAATGACGCCGTTTAAATAGAAATTATAGAACAGAAGAAAACTAGAAAAGTACAATGATGATGATCAAGTACACATATGAAAGTAAACTTCAAGTACAAACTATACGATGAAGAAAAATATTAATAGAACAATTATTTTCAAAATGCTGATGGATGAGAATAGTGGTTATATTTTTCTTTCTGCAGAATAAAAAGAGGTAAAGCATTGGATTCTAGTATCTCACTGACGACTGCTACCTGTACTCAATTGACACTGTTTCTTTTTCGCAGTTTAAATGAAAAAAGAACATTTCTCTCAAACTATGTTTTTTTTTCATGTACACCGCCCATAGGAACTGCGTTGAATAGCATTTTTATTTCGACGATTTTTCAAAACTCCACACAATCATTCATTTCAGATACAAAAGCAACAAAATTAATAATGTCTGACTGCGAAGAACTTATTGCAAATGGTCAAATTGATGAAGCCATTGAAATTTACAAAACCCAACAACCTTGTACATCACTAATTCTAAAAACTATCGGTAAATTATATGCTGAAAAAAAGGCAGATTATCATTTGGCCGTCTTTTATTTCCAACAAGCATTCGATCTCGAAGAAAAAGTACTACGAAGATATACAAATATGTTCTTTGACTTATCGTTTTTTTTTATAGAATAATGAAGATTCGAGTGATACATTGAGTGAACTTGGACTTGCATATCAAAGTCTTCATGAATATGATTTAGCTCTCGATCATCATCATCGAGCACTAACTATTCGACAACAAACCGAATCGAATGATCCAATTACAATAGTACCTAATCTATTTGGTATTGCCAATGCTCATTGGGGTTTACAGAATCTACCTGAAGCACTTAGTTATGCTCAACAAGCTTTGACTATCAATGAATCGATTGAATCAGGAAATGAAATCAATATTGCCACGAATATGGCAATTTTAACAAATATTTATTTTGATATGGGAGATAGTGTACGAGCACTTGAGTTAGCCAAACAAGCTTTGACTATGTTTGAGCATAATATAGCATCAGATTCACTTGTATTGACGACACTATTAACAAACATTGGAAGTATCGAAATTCGTTTGGGATTATTTGATGATGCTCTATTGACATTTATTCGTGTTTTGCATATCTATGAAAAGCACGTATCCGAAGATCATCCAAATCGTCTAGCTATTATGAATAGTATTCAGCAATTAAGTAAACGACAAAATAATGATGGTTTAAGAACAATTAACGACTGTCGCCGTTTATTATCAAAACTATTGTTACTCTGACTATGATTTCTTTTTTTCTTTCGTTCTTTATTACTGTTATGCATTATTCAATGTATTTAATAATATTTTATTTTTCTCGAATATTCATATAAATAAATTGACTATGATGAATCTGATTGATGAGACGTATTTGATGGCTCCTGTGGTGGTGGTGTTGGTGGACGATCATATGGACGTGAACGACGACGAGGAGTTGGCGTATAAAGCCGAAGAAGTGACTGCTGTTGTTGAAAATGAGCTGTCTGCTGTTGTTGGTAAGGAGATTGATACATTACAGCACTTGACGTATTCAGAGAAGTATATGTTCCTCGTTCATATGAATGTTGTATGTATGTATTCGTATGTGTTGAACGATAGGCATTTTCAGATGGATAACGATATTTAAGATCTTTGATCAATGATTGACAAAATGGATCTTGACTAGATGCACTTGCTTGAAGTTTGGCAGTTTGTGCTGCGAGAATAGCACGAGATCGTTCATAGTTCGGTTCGTCCATCGCTCGTTTGATTTCATGAGCAGTTTCGGCTCGATTTCGTTGAATATCAAGTACGTAATTGACTTGTAATTGATCAGCTGTTGGTTGATCCGTTCGAATTAATTCAAAAGATACGGGTTCTGTAGTTCTATTTTCAACATTATTCGGTTCTTTATAGTTAACTATCACGTGACCAATCGAATGATCATCGACGAATGTTTGTTGACTATTGATTTCAATGTCTTGACCCCCGTCAACTTTAGGTACATGTAATTGAAAAACAAGATTTCGTTTTTCATCAGCATTTAAATCATTTAATTTGAATGTCAATTTATTCGATGGAAGATTGGCTGGTTCGTAGGAGTATTTCGAATGAACATGTGTCAATTTGTATTCATATTTGAATTCAATATCAACTCGAATATCTTGTGCAATACAACTGAATAAACCACCTAAAGCAATTGCAAAAGCAGGACCAATGGCTTGATGTTGATCCTATAAAATTGTTTTTTTTTCTATTAAATATGTAAATTAAAAGAAAGAGAAACTTACGATGTACGTGAAGGTGCCATTATTGCCCTGTTCGGCTAATTGTGCAAGTAATGACGCTGTATGATCAGGTCCATATCCAAATGTATGACACATAACCCTTTCGGGTAATATTGACATTAAATTAGAATAATCATGTATGGAATTATCTTGACCATCGGTGAGTAAAAGTACAGCTCCGACTGGATTTTTTGTTTGACGACGAGTCAATATATCAATAGCCATTTGAAGACCGCAACCAATATATGTACCACCTCCATCTTTAATATTATTATTAATTGCATTGATAATAGTTTGTCGACTAAAATTTATAGAATTATTTTAATATTATTCCTTTTTTATGAATTTACTTTTGATCGTTGATTCGTTTCAATCCATGAGATCGATCGTAAGCAGCTGTATCGAAAGAAATAATCGCCAAACGATCTAAATCATTCAATTGTTCGGTAATATACACTAATGTTTCTTTTAATAATCGTAATTTATCGCCTGCCATTGACCCACTTTGATCAACAACACATACTAAATCAATAGGCACACGTGAAATTTCCGATGAGGCACTCGTTGATGGTTGGGTAATCGAAGGTGCTTGCAAAGTAATAAGACTGTAAATATTCGATTCTTCAGAAGATTTTTGTGCTCCATATTCTAATGCTGTTGATACAGTAATCATTGGACGTTCATTAGCAGTTGCACTTGCTTCATGAAGACGATCTGAAAGAGCTTGAACAGCGGCTTCATCAACGGGATCTTCCGTGGATAGAATTGTTTGTTTTGACGCTGCATTTTTCAATAATTGAACGAGAGATTGCTCAATATCAGCTCGGCATAGAGGACATTTATTATTATGTGCTTGAATATTCAATGCCAAACACTGCAAATGATATTTATGATTACAAGATAGAGTTAAAATAGGTGAACCCTTTGCTAATGCATTGAGACAAATCGAACAATCATCTACTGTGTTCGACGACATGACGTGTTTGTATTGCGTTTAGTCAACTGCTATGTTGGTAAGAAGGAAAGTGAAATAACTTTATGCAACGTTAGTTTACCTTTTTATATATGCGTCAACGGATAAATACCTACGCGATGAGTCAGTTCGGTGAAATGACTCAGTGAGAAATTTTGTGATTCATCTTTTAAGTGTCTTCGATCTTGCATTGAAATGGAAAATTATTAGAAATACACAGGTGTCGTTGCATGTTTTGTTTTTGGGCGTATGCCATTGCAACCATTCTGACTGAATGCAAAAATTTTAATAGAAGACTACGCCCAGTTTTTAAATAGAATGAAAAAAAACTGCAGAACTGTTTTTCATATAAATCCATTGGTGATGTTGTTTTAATGTGTTTTTTTCTTCATTGTTTAAATTTCTATATAAACCTACAACGATCAATGTACGTTTCGATATCTTTTTCTTTCAAAATTTAAATACATACGTACACAAATCATGACTTCTTATACACATGATATTGAGTAAGTCCCGTCTCGATCATATTGAAGTATAGAAATCTTATTTTGAATATTAATTAGTTCTTCAATTATTGCGAATGCTGAATATCAGGCTCGAGATTCCGAATCATCATCCTCAGCTCAAATTCAAATTATTATCGGTGAATTCTATGTTGATAAAAAAGGAGACTATAATCTTGCTGAATTCTATTTTCAAAATGCTCTTCGGATGCAAGAAGAGGTACGTACATCTATCTATACAAAGTTATTGTTGTTTTTGTTTTGCAGAACGGCGATGATACTAGTTCGACTCTGTGTAAATTAGGAATTATCTATCAAAATCTTCGTGAATATGACCAAGCATTGATTTATCATTTTCGTGCATTAACTCTGCGACAATTAGCACAACAAACGAATCCAATCTTAATTGCACGTTGTTTCTTAGGTATAGCCAATGCTTATTGGGGTCTTGACAAACTTTCTGACGCGTTAACATACGCTCAACAAGCTCTAACAATCAATGAATCTGTACCATCAGACAATGATTTAAATATTGCATCAAATACAGCTATTCTTGCTAATATCTATTATCAATATGGTGATGATATTCAAGCATTAGAACTAAGCCGACGTGCACTTGCTCTTTTTGAAAATTGTACATCGTCTGAATCAGTTATGATAACAACATTATTGAATAATATCGGAACAATTGAAGTCAATATTGGCCTCTATGATGTAGCTTTAGTGACATTTATTCGAGCATTGAATATTGTTCGACGAATTCTTCCCGATGGACATCCAAAACGGATGGCCATCGAAAATAATCTTCATCGTTGGAGAGAGATACAAGAACTCAATCAAACCTATTCACATTCATATCTATGGCATAATCTACCAAAACTTCTCCTTGGACTATGAAAGTTCGATGTTTTTTGTGTAATATTTTGCTTTCGTACTGTACTGTTAAATAAATAGTTTGTTTTTTACCTTGTTTTGATTTCAATTTGTAAGTGAGAGAGAGAGAGAGAAAAAAAAGTGAAAGAAACAAAAATCACTCGATTACAATCACATTTTCTTTTTCGTCTTGTGATTGAAACTTAAAAATATATACGTTTAACACAGAAATGTCTTCGCCTAGTTCGTATACTCTAGTTGACAGAGTCGAGTAAGTAAATCATTCATTAAATTCACCGATTTATACAATCTCTCTGTCGATATCAGTGATGGAAGTATGCCGAATCGTCGACGTGAATCGGTCACACGTCTATCAAATGTCGGCGCAAATGTTACGTCAATTCGTTGTCCATCGCCAACAATTCATTCCAATGATGAACATAAAACATCATTGAATCAAGATAATTTCGTTCTCGTTTTTCTTGATTTACATTCACAATTGAGTACGAATCCTATTTCATCATTACGATTGATTATTCATCATGTTCATACATTCGTCGATGCACAAAAATGTTTAAATTTCATTCGATTTTCTTCGGATCGAATTTTTTTCGTTTCAACATCAAATGATAGACAATTACTTGATGAATTTCATTCATTAGAATCCATCGAAGCGATATTTCTTTTTGATAGTGATGCCAAACTTGACAATCGTTTTCCGAAATTATACGGTGTTTATTCGCATTATGAACAATTATTAAATGCTATAAAAGATACATTAGATTGGTACGAACAAACACAATTCGAAACCTTTGTTTGCGAAAATGATCGAGTTTTTATTTGGTTACAATTATGGAGAGATGAAGTATAAGGAAACATGTTTCTTTTTTTCCTAAAAATGATTTTTTTGTCTAGTTTTTAAAAATTCAAAAATCAAAAAATCTACCTTCAGACAAACACGCACTCGTTCAATTAGCTGAAGATTACTATCGTGGAAATACGAAAATACATTCGTTCATCAAAGAATTCGATCAAACATACAGTAAAACTGATGCTTTACAATGGTGTTTTTCATCGATATTTCCATCGAATTTTCTTCATCATGCATTGCGTAGTCTCAACACCGAACATCTTCAAATTTGTCGATTTCTTCTTCTCGATACGACTCGTATCATGCAATTGAATGCGAAAAAAACCAATGGTGAATTATATAAAGGCATGAAAATGACCAGTGATTATTTGAGTAAACTAGAAAATTCAGTTGGCAAATTAATTTGTCCCAAAGGTTACCTTCAATGTACACAATCGAGAAAATCAGCACTTGATCAAGCCAATTCGCCTGATCATCGCGTCGATCTTTTGCCAATTTTAATTAAAATTACTTACGATACATCGGTATCATTAGTAACATTTTCCGATAGACATCATTCGCCAACGATGATCTTCGATGTTTATACAGTTTTTCGAATAAAATATGTTAAACGTGGACAATTAACAACAATTAAACTAGAACCAGCCGATGACAATGGCAAGAAATTAGCACGAGAATACCGAATCGAACATGAACCTGAAACTGTACAGAATCTACTCAATCAACTTTTATTACCACCGAAACTTCCAGCACGATTGCCACCACTTGTTCCTCGATCACAACGATCGTTGTCTGTTCTTTCAGATCTATCTCCGAATGAAATCAGGTAGAATTAAAACAGCTTCTTTTTTTGGTGTCATCACAGTTTTTTTTTTGCGTTGAAGTTTATCTGTGATTCGTGAGACTGATGATGATGAAGCTCAAGCTCGAGAATTTATCAAAACTGGTCAAATCGATCAAGCCATCGAAATCTATCAACGAGTTAAACCTGAATCTGCTCGAATATTCAACACGATTGGCTCATTACTTGGCGATAAAAAAGGTGATTACGAATCGGCTATTGTCTATTACAAAAAATCACTAAAAATCCAAGAAAAAGTAGATCATCATCGTTTTTTTTCTTCATTTCTTTATTTGTTGTTCAAAAGAATGGCGAAGATGTAACGAATACTCTCTCACAACTCGGCAATGCTCATCAAAATCGTCGTGAATTTGATTTAGCACTCGCGTGTCATACGCGTGCATTAGCTAAACGAAAGAAAACATCGAATATCGAGCCGGTTCCACTTGCAACAAGTCACATCGGTGTTGCCAATGCTCATTGGGGCCAACGAAATTTCACTGAAGCTCTTAAACATGCTCAAGAAGCGCTCATTCTCAACGAATCCATTGAACGTGGAAATGATTTGAATATTGCATCGAATTTAGCTATTCTTGCTAATATTTACCATACATCCGGTGATACAAATCGAGCGTTAGATATGGCTACACGAGGTTTAGGCATACTCGAACGTTGTGTACCGGACGATTCGCCAGCATTAGCGGCTCTGTTGAACAATGTTGCAACAATGCAAGTTTCTGTTGGATTGTTAACGGAAGCAAGAACAAGTTTCGATCGAGCTTTGGATATTTGTAAAAAATCTCTTCCCGAAGGACATCCAAAACGAATTGCTATGGAGAATAATATTCAACGTATTATCGAGATGGAACAACTGCAAGAAGAAGAAATTGAAGAGAAAACGAACTTATAAATTATTTTCCTTTTTTTCTTCAAGTATAATAAATCGAAAGGAAGAGATAGAAGTACACTGACATCTATGATCGAAAGATATCGAAAATTTCATTGATTCATCCAATCGGTTGTTTTCAATCTTTATTATCATTTGATTTTTTGCATTACTACGATGTTGATACCACGTTTTTCGTTGAGTCAAACTGCAACTCATTTATCGATAACAATTCGATGTCCGTACGTGAAATTTTCTTCATCAACTGATGATAGTCACAATGTTGAAGTTGATCTTCCAACTGCAAATGAATTCTATTTCGCTTGTAAACCGTATTATCTTCATTTGTATCTTCCAGGCAATGTTATCGATAAAGAACAGCCCGATTATAAATACGATCTTGAAACATCATCGTTTTGTTTCAATTATGAAAAACAAAATCCCAATGAAATCTTCGAAGATTTGGATATGATTAGTAAATTATTGAATAAAGATAATCGAATTCATACGGATAAAATCGAAGAAATCGGTGATCGGTCAGATAATGACGACGACGAAGATGAAGATGAAGATGAAGATGAACCATTATGGAATCAAATGAGACAATTAGAACTTAATGGTTGAATTGAAATTTTGATTCGAATAATATTTTATTTTCGTTCTATTTAGATCAACCAAAAGAAGATCTAACTTGTTCGTATTCATACGGTTTTAATCATCAATACAAAGATATATTCTCGAAATTTGATGCTGAATATAGTCTTATATTTGACAATCAATCGCCTGATACATTTCCATTGTCATCGATTCGTTCGGCACGTTTAGAAAAAGAACAACATGATTTTAATCTCGAACATTATCTTGCTGATAAATATGAATTAACCGATGAAACCATATTCGATTATCAATTAACAATCGACAAAGAACTCAATGAACAAGATCGAGATGATTTAAAAAATCTTAAATATAAACAATTGTTAATCGATGATCCCATACCGATTTATCTCGGTTTAATTGATTTAATCTATGCATTTGTTTATGACCAACGAATAACACAGTTTGTTTATTGAGAATTTCTTTTGGCATTTGTAAAAAAAACAATATTTAGAGGTGAACCATGCTGTGAATCGCCATGGAATGTTCATAAATTGTCATCGACACTTTCATGGTTCGATACATTTTCCGATCTTCCATCGGTATTAGTTGGATGTTTTCGACGAACACTAGTCTATCCATTGATTCGTTCGTTTCAATTAGCGAACCGATGTTTCGATGATGTCATTGAAATATTTCAACAGGGCAAACGTGCAATACTTCAATGTTTACTGCAAATACGACGTTTATTTCTCGATGAAGAACATCGATATTTATTGAATACATTGTATGTCAATGATTATTGTCTATGGATACAAACTGATTGTCAAACGAAATGGTTGAATTCATTAGTTGATGCAATGAAACAAATGAAGACAAATCTGCACGAGGAAGATTTAGGTTTGAATTTCGAAGAAAAAATTTTCTCATGGAAAATTTCATTACGTGAAGAAGAAACAGATAGTGATGATTGTTCATCATCATCGTCTTCAGACGAAGAAGACGAATAAGATTATTGTTATTGCTTTTTTTTTTGTTAAAAATCAATAAAGAAAAGTCATGTATCAAAAACGTTTTATTGCTAATTAAAAAAAAGGAAATTACTTTATGAATGGATTAGGGTGTATTAAATATTATTACACCTGCAGACAGCATTTTATATCCTTTTTTCCTGAGTACAAGTGACATACGTATAATCATCAAAGTAAAACATAAGGAATTTAACGGTTGATGAGGAGATTTATTCATTTCTCGCGAAGTTTTTTACTTTTCTTACTATTGTTCCATATGGATCATGTTTCTGGATATTTTTCACTCTGTCCAAAGCATTTCGGTATGAAATTAAACGTATTTGTTATAGAATTGTTCGCAAATATTTAACGCTTCGGCGAGAAGATTGAATTAATAAAGGGTACATGTGGAATAACTATTTATATTTTGCAATGCTCTCAATACATAAAATATGCATGAATCAATGATTAAAATAAATTAACCATGTGCTGTCTGCGCTTTCTCTTAATATATCGACATATACTCACTGGTCTTTACTTTACAGATTTTATTTATTTTCTATTGACGAAGGTGCATGTTTAAGTAGGATAAAAATTAATTTTAAATTAAAAGCAACAAGGAATCATTAGATACTAAATAAATTCTAGATAAGACTATAGGTAATGCTTAGAAAATATTTGCATTATTTTTAAGTACGTTTAAGCGGTTTTTACATTCATCGATACAAAAGAAGATACAATATGAATTCATCGAATATAAAATATTATTCGGATTCATTCGACTATATTATGTTTTGTATTTATCAATATGTTACTCCAATTGTACAGATTATAAGTAGTTTAGCAAATCTAACAAGTATTATTATATTCTTAACAAAATCGTGGAGAAAAAATGTTTGCGTATTCTATTTGACATGTTACACATCGCTAAGTTTATGTTTTATTGGCACTAGTCTGTTTAATGACATATTTCAATATATATTAGCTAAACGTTTCTATCAATTGAATGATAGCACATGCAAATTATTTCGCTATTCTTATTATCTTTTTGCTACTCTTGCGCCTAATGTACTCATATTTGCATCGATCGATCGTCTTCTACTCTCATCTCACAAGGCTGATACACGTTTGTATAGTTCGAAACGTTTAGCTTATTTTTCTCTTGGAATTAGTTCAGCGTTATGGGCTTTGTATTATCTACATATTATTATTAAAAGTCGTCTTTCGCCATTGGGGGATGGTTGCATATTTGATCCATCAGAGCCATATATTTCGTTTGTTTATTATTCATTAGCTGCAGCCAACATTATCGGCTGTCTTACAATTGCTATTCTAATTTTGATATCATTGAAAAATATTCGCTACTTTCGATCGATGTCACAACAACAACGCACTCGACAAGTTCATACGATGAAAAGAAAAGATTTTCAGCTACTTCGTTGTTTATGTGCATTAGATATTGCATACACATTGTTCAGTATGTTGTCAATAGTGTATGATATTTTGTATGCATTTCTTCTTGAAGATAATTCGGAAATATCGATGCAGCAAGTGATCTATTTATTCCTCTCGAAATTGTTTACTTTTCTTACTATTATTCCGTATGGATCGTGTTTTCTAGTGTTCTTTATTATTTCGAAAGCATTTCGACGTGAAATTAAACGTGTTGCTTACAAAATTGTTGGCCAATATTTAACACCTTTAAGAGAAGATGAAAATAATGTGAAAATCAATATCGTTGCAATATCTTCATGAACTTATTTATAACTATTTGTTTTTTTTGTCGATGTTTTGCTACACGTATAGATTAATAAACGTCATCCACACGCTCTAGGCATTCTAGTTTTCTTTTTCAAATTACTAACGAAGCGTACTTAATCTTTATAGAACTAGAGAATAGAATTGGGAAAAAAAGCTTCTAATCATATTAAAACGCATTCAACTGCGATATCTGTTTTTTTTCTTGATCGAGAAAATGTCATACTTATCTTTAGAACAAATATTATGAACTATTCAACAGCATCATATCAAACTCATGATGATTCAATCGATCATTTATTTTCTTATATTTATAAATCCATCGGTCTCATTATATACGTTTTGAGCAGTTTAGGAAATGTAATATCTATTGGTATATTCTTAACAAAATCATGGAGAAAAAACGTTTGCGTATTTTACTTAACTTGCTACACGCTATCGGGTGTATTCTATGTTAATATTTTTATTCTTACTGAAATTATTAACAACATATCGGGTTACTCTTTACATAAGTCCAATGATATTTTCTGTAAACTTTATCTTTATTCATATTTTCTTTTTGCTACTCTTGCACCTAATGTACTCATATTTGCATCGATCGATCGTTTTCTACTCTCGTCTCGAAATGTCGACGCACGTTTGTACAGTTCGAAACGTTTAGCCTATTTTTCTCTTGGGATTAGTTCATTGTTGTGGTCTTTATACTATCTGCATATTCCGATTAACAGTGGCATTCAGCAAATATCATCTACTGAATTCAAGTGTGATTTTGATCAGTCACAAGCTTATCTTTCATTTGTTTATTATTCATTAGCTGGAACCAACATTATCGGTTGTCTCACAATTGCTATCTTAGTTTTGATATCATTGAAAAACATTCGTTATTTTCGAAGAATGTCCCGTCAACAACGCACTCGACAAGTTCATACGATGAAAAGAAAAGATTTCCAGCTACTTCGTTGTTTATGTATATTGGATATTATCTATACCGTTTTCAGTATGCTATCGCTCATGTATGATATTTTCTATACGTTTATTCTTAAAGATGAAACGAAACTATCGATGGAACAAACAATTTATTCATTTCTGTCGCGATTTTTCACTTTTCTCACTAGTATTCCATATGGATCATGTTTTATGGTATTTTTCATTATATCCAAAGCGTTTAGACTCGAAGTCAAACAGTTGTTTCGCAAAACTATTGGTTGAAATAAAAATAAACTAATGAATTTAATTATCTAGCATCACTTGAGCATGCTTTCTTTAATTCTCTTGAAGAAAGAAAAAGCATACCATTATAGAAAGCATATTCTTAGTTTATGTACATAAATCATGAATTATTCTTACCAACAATATTGCATTGACATAATCTATGAGTTCATTCCTAATCTTTATAAATATATTGGCCCGATTTTTTTACTACTTTGTATCTTTGGGAATCTCATTCATTGAGAAAAAACGTTTGTGCATTCTATCTTGACTTGTTATCTTGCATGGAGTTTATGTTTTGTGACTGTATCTATGGTTGCTGACATTTGTAAATATACTATTTCTCTTCTACTGCATACAACGTGTCAAATCTATCAATATACTTTTTATTTGTCTGCTACTCTTGCACCGAATGTGCTTATATTTCTCTCTTGGAATTAGTTCGTTGTTATGAACTTTCTATTATCTGCACATTCCAATTAAAAGTAGTATTCAAAAGATATCATCGACGAACTTCGATTGTACGTTTGATCAGACTGAACCCTATTTATTTTTTCTTGGGTCGTCTTTTTACTTTTCTTGCTTTACTTCCGTATGCTGCGTGTTTTTGGATATTTTTCTTCCTATCGCTATCGAATGTTGCTGGCAGGGGAAAATGATCAAAATCTTCAAGTCAATGTGTTTGTCAATACATCATGAATTCATCAAAGAGTTTCGTGTATGTTGTTCGATGAATAACACAACAGAGTTGAAGTAAGAGAATGTGTTATCATATCTATTTTGTTTTGTTATTTTATAAATAAAGTCGTTTTTATCTTAAAATAAACGTGCATCATTTTGTTGTTGAAAAGAAAAATGAATTTTTCATCTATTTTCGAAAATGTATCAACAAAATTGACAACAACTTATAGGAAATTAAGACGAGAATTGGTTTCATTTGAAACGAGAAGGTGAGAGTCGAAGAAAAACCTACCTAATATCTTATTTTATCTATAGATCATCTGTCACTCGTTTGGAAGATCTTTCAAATGAACTTCTTTTCGAAATATTTGATTTCTTAGATTTTTGTCAAATCTATGAATCATTTTCAAATCAAAATTTTCGATTTCAAAAACTTCTCTACGATCCAACATTATTTCTCAAAATAAAATTAGCATCTATTTCAATGTCAACTTACAATTATTATTACAGACAAATTCTTCTTCCTCATCAACATTCTATCAGATCTCTTCATTTATCCAATCAATTATTGATCGATCGAGGTTTTTCATCAACGTCAATATTTACTGATTTTCCTCGACTCGAACATTTAACACTCGACAAAATCAAATCCTATTATCTCGAAAATATTCTCGAATATTTACATCATTTACCTTGTTTATCTTCATTGATTATTGATTCAAGTGAACCTCTTCGAAAGAAAAATTTCATTTACAATCATCTATTTCGTTTGTCGGCATTAAAATTTTGTAAATTATCATCATTTGAAACATCTTATTCTCAAAGAATTGAATCGATCAATATTCAATATCACAGTTCAATTGAACATTGGATGACGACACATGAATTAACATTCGATGAAATCTGTAAACTTCTCTCACGAACAACACAACTGCGTCGACTATCGAGTTGTCTCTATCAAGAAACATTGACACCAATCAGTTCTCTTCTTATCCCTCGATTAGATCATCTAACACATCTTGTTTTAACTCTCATCAATGTTCAATTCGATCATTTCGAATTATTTATTTCGAATCTTTGTCCTTGTTTACAAATTCTACGTATTTCAATCGATGATTTTTGCGAATATATCGATGAAATTCGTTGGAGAAAATTGATTACATCTCATTTAACATGTTTAACAACATTCGATTTGTCAATTTCATGTGCTTTAATTCATCAAAATAAAGATCCTACTGAATTAATCAGAAACATCGAACAATTTCATTCATTATTTTGGTGGACGAGACAATGGTTTTTTCAATATCAAATCGATATGAAAAATCCTGACAAACCATTACTCATCTTTTGTACTCTCAATCCTTACCGGTACAGATTTTCATTTCTTGCCATTTTATATCTCCTCTAACTCGAAAATGTTCATTATTTTAGAAAGAAAATCTACAAATTTATCGATGTCAATCCATGGGAAACATGTTCAAGTGATTTCGAATATAATTTTCATTGTGTTCGACATGTTGAAATTCATCAAGAAAATGTACTTTATACTACAAATAACAAAAGATACTATTTTCCAAATGCTATTGAATTAACTCTTGCTGATATGAATAAAACGAATTCATTTGTTTCATATTTAAATCCGATTCTATGTTTTGAAAAAATATCGAAATTAAATATTAATTTATTCTATGGAAATATTCCGGAATTAATTGAACTTATTCATCGTTTGATTAATCTTCGTCGATTAGAAGTTCATTCGGTTTTATTTCGAAATCTTGATCTTGAAACGATTGAAAGTAGTCCGATCTATCAATTAACATCAAAAACAAATCGTATCGATGAATTAATTATTCACGGTCGATGTACTCTACAAATCAAACAATTTCTTATTCAACTTTGTCCACAATTACAACATTTAACTGTATTCTATACGTCGAATACATGTAAACCATTACTGAAATCTCTTATACTCAATGGTCGATCGTTTTGTTATCGTTTATGTTCATTATGTATAACGCATATACCGAGCAATTATGAGTTTAATACATTGAAAGTATTTATTTGTTCGGATAATGCTTTATCAATGTTAATTATGAATGTGACACGAGGAGATAATGGACAAGAAATGCATCTATGGTGGTAATGCAAGAGAAAAGAGACATTCCTTTAAGTCATAAAATACTGAAACCAATGATTTGAAAGAAATTCGATATTTTCATTAATAAAATATGCAGAGACCTCTTCTTTCATTTTTTTTATTCGTTGATTATTTCATATCGGTTCTTGTTGATTCAGAAGTTATTTCATGGCTTTGACGAAACCTCATCTAGAAATCGATTTTCCATCGGCAAAGAAATTGAAAATGTAAAGCCTTCTATCGATTTTGTAGTTCTCATTATTTATAATAACATTCATTTTTAGTGAATCATCAAGCAGATACACTTGTTTAGAAGATTTTCCCAATGAACTTTTCTTCGAAATATTTCAGTATCTTGACGTACATCAGATCTATCAAGGATTTTATAATTTAAATATTCGTTTGCAAAGTATTCTTAATGATTCGACATTCGAATGGAAAATCAATATATCATTGATATCTAAATTGAATTTTGAACAATTTAATCGTGAATTGTTGATTTCCAATAGAAAACGAGTTCAAACGTTGAAAATATCAAATCCAGTTTGGGTTGATTCAATTTTTTCGCCTGTTAAAACAGTAACTGAGTTTTCTCGGTTAGAAGCACTTATTTTCGATGGAGTCAGACCACTATATTTAGCCAATATTCTTCGTCATTTGACTTCTTTGGAGAATTTATCGACGTTTATTATTCTTTCCGATACAGATCTAGTAAATATGCTTGAATCTATTTTTCGTTTACCGAAATTAAAATATCTTAAAATCAAACTTATATCACCGCACCGCTTATCGATCGACAGATTTCATTCGATGCAAATCTAATCAGTTCAATTAATCATATTGTCCTTGATGGTTATGTTTTGTTCAATGCTTTCGTACTTTTACCATCGTATCTTCCGTATCTGGAAACTTTATATATTCAATCACTGAGTCCATCATGGTACGAAGGATCATTACAAAACATCAATATGAAAAAATGGAATCATCTGAAAAAAGTTCAAATCGATAATATGAAAATTAGTTTTGATGAATTTGAACTTATCAGCAAACAAACATTCAATGAAATTGAAAGTTTACATTTATCGATGATTCTTGATCCTGGTACATATCTAAATGCTAATCGATGGGAACAATTAATATTGAATTCAATGTCGAAATTACGAATATTTGACATTCAATTTCAAGATCTATTAAATACTCAAAATGATGATAATTGTCACGCATTATGTAAAAGAATTCTCAATGATTTTTCATCTTCATTTTGGACTGAACGAAAATGGTTTTTTGATTATCAATTTTATCGAGAATTATACGGGCGTAGAGTCATGTTCTATTCGATTAATTCTAAAAGGTATATAAAAATCATTAAATTTTCTCTATTTTGTTTATTTATATAAATAGAAAAGAATATGTGTTGCACGAGAATTTAATGAGATTTACTGAGATAGCAAAACATGTTGAATGTATACAGATTCACGATGAAAATACGATATCAACATGCAAACAATATTTTCGTAATACAAATCAATTGCTTTTGTCGATTGATCCAGCGAAATGTGCAGAATCTTTGCGGAATATTCTTGAAAATCTTATGCCTGTAAAACAACTAACCAACATTTAACAATTGAAACTTTACGAACACGTAAATATGAAGAATATATTCAATATTTTATTTCGAATCGAGAACGAATTCTTCCAGATTTATGTTTTTTACATTTAAGCAATGGGAATACTTCAGCGAATCGTTGTTTAGCGACTATTGCAAAAAAATTTAATGTTTCGGACAAATTACGTTGTAAAACTATTGGAACTCATCTTTATATTTGTTTTTAATCACGTGACTGAATTTTCTTTAAAATATATTCACCCATGTTCATTTTGTCGATCGAAACACGTTGTTCATAAATAGCTTTGATTTCATATTCTTCAAGATGTCGATTTCATATGAACTGTTTGTTTCAATTTTCCGTTCATATAAAGTGTTTGTTTCGAACGAGAAACTAATGCTACTAAATTATACCAATTGTTCGTTCGTAAATATGGTTCAACTGCACATTCATATTGAACGAGAGCTGGCGAAATGATCACTTGATTTTCTGATTGACAAATATTATTATAACCAAGATGAAGCCAATGATTATTATCTGGTTTCCATGCTCCAAGTGCTGTACGATAGCCACCTATGTGTCGATCGACACAAACCCAAATCGAAACACAGAAATAATCTGTTTGATAAGCCGGTATATCATAAACAGGAATATCAATCGATGATCGACCATCAAAACTAGCGCATGATCCGAGAAAACAAGCATCTTGCTGTGGATGACCAGTCAATGTAAAACGATCTTTGATACCAACATCGGATGAATCATGACCGAGTTTGTTGGGATCGTCAAATTTTCAATAGCCAATAAGATGTCGACTCATGAGTTCACGAAATCTGTTCTGTAGAAAAGAAACATCGACAATAATTGCTCACCATTTTCGACATGTACATGAAACACGTAGAAGATCTCGAATTGGATCAATATAAGAAAAAATACGACCTAATAATTTCGTCGTTGAAGTCGACATTTTTTTAATATATACAAAATCTGACTATCGCAAGGTAGAAATAAAGAACGAAACAAGATGAATCATTGTTGGAAAGAGAAGAGAACATGTGCGTGCGTACATTCGAACATTTGTAAAAAAATGAAGTTCGAATCGCTACCAAATGAAATCATTCTCGATCTGTTTGATTATTTCGATGGTATTGAACTATTCGATCTATTCTATGAACTCAATCAAAGATTTACTTGGTTACTCTACAGACAATATCGAACATTTCGATTGAATTTTACTTCGATTTCCAAACGAAAATTTGATTTTATTTGTCAACAACATTTACCCAATCTCACCGAACATGTTTACAGTCTTTCACTTTCGAATGGCATTGAAACAATTCAACAAATCGAAATCTTTCTTTTATTTCAACCGTCGATTGAAAATTTTCTTCATCTTCAATCATTAACTCTCTCCTATCTCGATACATACGAAATCATTATCAAAATCATTCGTCAATGTTCTCGTATTCATCATCTCAAATTCTATCGATGCAATTTCACGATCAAACGATCCGATTTTCAATCGATTATCGATGGTATTTGGAGTCTAACAAATTTAATTCATTGTGAAATGGATGACATATCCGAACGACGATTAGGTTTCTGCATTCCAACAAAGATTTCGACTTCACTTCAACGACTCACATGGATTAAATTCATCGTCAAACTAAACGAAATCAATACACTCTATGAATACACACCGAATCTTCGACATCTGTCGATTTCTATATCCGATCCACATATCGACTATCAACCATCGATATTGCCTAGTTTACGAAGTGCACATTTTATTTTTCATACATTCGATCTGTTGGATATTCGTTTGTTTTTTCAAAATATACCTAATCTATCTCGTTTAAACATTGAAATTCTATTCAATCTTATCGATGGATACGAATGGAAGAAGATGATTAGTCAATATTTACCTCGACTTCGAAGATTTGATTTTCATATGAAGAGTACATTTGCATCCGACGAGAATATGAACGAATTAGTTCGTAGTTATATTGAATCATTTCGAAATTCATTTTGGATAATTAAACATCAATGGTTTGTTCGATGTTATTCGTGTAAAACAACGATCTATCTTTCGACTCTATCGAATCAATGTGCACATACAGATACATTTCCTGATCAATTTCTTTCGACACATTCTCAAGATAGTCTACAGAAATTTTCCAATAATCTCATTGAAATATCCGATGAAAATTTCTTCGATAATCCTCTACCAACAACAATTCGTTTCATGAATATTCAATCATTAACAATACAATTTCCTATCAGCAAACAATTCTGGTCGATTGTTTCTAATTTCGATTGTTTACGTCAACTGACAATTTATGTGAATACGAATACAACACAAACCGAACTCAATAGGTTATTCGATCGTATATTTCATCTCGATCGATTATCAATTAATGAAACAATTCCATTATGCTTTCAGGAATCAACATTAAACACTCTTCGAACTACAATCGATCAATTCGATATTCAAGGTTGTGAATCGTCTATAAACATAATTCATTTATCATTGATTCGTCATTGTCAAGTTCTATTTATTCAAATTGATAATCATGAAAATATTCTCGATTTAATCAAACATCTGCCAAATCTTCGAGCATTGATTATTCGATATGATGAAAATCTGTCTATTGAATGGTTAAAAGAACATTTATCTTCGACATATTCTATCGATAGAGACTTAGGTTTTGACAAACCAATTTGTATTTGGAAATAGAAAAAAGTTTATTTGTACCAATAGACTTGTACTGATTGAGTATTAGCTGAATTAGGACCAATATAAATATTGAAAATGCCTTCTTCCCAAATATAATTTAAATTTGAATCGTAGAATTTCAATTGATCGGTTGTAACAATGAATGTAATTTCTTGTCGTTGATCAGTTTGAAGAAAAACTTTTTGAAATGCTTTCAATTCTCGTACAGCTCGCGTTACACTTGCAGCTGGATCGCCGATATATAATTGAACAACTTCTTCGCCAGCATATTTACCAATATTACTCAAGACAAATGTAATTGTCAAATGATCATTATCACCATGAAGTTCAGTTTTATCCGATTTCAATGGACTGAAATTAAATTCTGTATAACTAAGACCATAACCAAATGGATACAATGGATCATTTGGTATATCTAAATAACGACTCTATATAAAACAAAAATGTTTTTTTTTTCTTATTATTATTAAAAAATATTGTTGATCTAACTTTGAATTTATCGATAAAGATACTTGAATTATAGGGTCGTCCAGTATTTTTATGATTGTAATACAACGGAATTTGTCCGACGGATAATGGAAATGTAGCTGTTAATTTACCAGCTGGATTATAGTATCCAAATAGAACATCAGCAATAGCATTTCCTGCTTCGGAACCAGCAAACCATGTTTCAAGAATGGCGGTTGCTGATTGATTTTCATTTTTCAATGTCAATGGTCGTCCATTCATAAGAACAACAACAACAGGTTTCGACGTATTACATAGAGCTTGAAGTAAACGTTGTTGACAATCAGGTAGACTAATATCCGATCGACTCGATGCTTCACCTGACATGCCTACAGTTTCACCAAGAACAGCAACAATAACATCGGATTTCGTCGCTAATTGAAGAGCTTCATCGATCATTTGTGTAGCTGTTCGATTGTCGATAACAATATCACCACCATATGCATTCAATAATTCTAACATATAAGGATCTTCGACAAGATTTGCTCCTTTAGCATGTAAAATTTGAACACTACTTCCAACAAGTTGATTGATACCTTGAAGAACAGTCACTGCTTGTGTCCAATCACCAGCTGCACTCCATGGACCAAGTAGATTTCTTTGATCATCGGCTAATGGACCGACAAGTGCAATGGTGAGATTCGATCGAGGTAGAGGCAAGATTTGTTTATCATTTTTGAGAAGAACAAATGATTGTCGAGTAAATTCTCGTGCTATTTGACGATTATCCGCAAGTGAATGTGAATTATTAATATAACGAAATGGATCATCGAATAGACCTAATTTATATTTTGCTTCGAGAATACGACGACATCCTTGTTCAATTGTTTGCAAGGTCACTTTGCCTTCTTGTACAGATTGATTTAATGTTGACACAAACAAACCCGTGCCCATATCAAGATCAACACCTGCATTGATCGCTCGAGCGGTCACCTCCTGTGGATTGCCTAAACCATGTGGAACAAGTTCGCCCATAGCTCCAGCATCAGTTACAACAAATCCTGTAAAATTCCATTGTCGTCGAAGAAGATCTGTTAATAACCATTGATTAGCTGTCGATGGTACACCATTAAGATCATTGAATGATGTCATAACACTGCCAGCACCAGCTTCAACAGCTGCTTTATACGGTGGAAGATAGTATTCATACATTTTAATTGGACTCATATCAACTGTATTATAATCACGGCCAGCTTCGGCGCCACCGTACAAAGCGAAATGTTTGAAACAAGCCATGACTGTATCCGATAGACTCAAATTATTTCCTTGATAACCTCGAACAAATGCAGCAGCAACTTGACCGCCCAACCAGGGATCTTCGCCGGCTCCCTCAACAATTCGACCCCAACGTGGATCACGTGCTATATCAACCATCGGCGAAAACACCCAATTCAAAGCATCAGCAGTTGCTTCTTGTGCTGCAAGACGTGCACTATGTTCGATCAATGTTAGATTCCATGTTGCACTTAAACCTAACGGCACAGGAAATATCGTTCGATGTCCATGAATGACATCCAAACCGAAGAAAAATGGAATTTTCAAACGTGAAGTATTCACAGCAAGTTCTTGCACCTGTCGAACAGCTTTCGGCGTGTATAAATTAAGTACAGCACCGATTTGACCACGAGCAATTCGATTTCGTAAATCCTGATCGATTTGTGCGTCACCACTCGAATTAAAACCCATGCCAATTAAATTTAACTGGCCGATTTTTTCTTCGAATGTCATATTGGCTATCAAATCATCAATAAATGATTTCATACGTTCGTCAACAAATTGCCCATTGAACATGAACATTTGCAATGAAACAAAAACACAAAGAAGTAAAATCTTCATACTATAGCGTGCGTATCTTTCGTCCAAATAACAACAAAAAAAAGAATGGAAATGGTTATCTTTTAGTATGTACTTTAAGAAGTCAAACAGATAAAGGTAGAACGAGAGAAAAAAATATTTAATAAATACAACTAGAAAAAGAAGAAGAAGAACACTGTTCGAATCAGCAATCTTGTACGTAATTGCCTGGAAATAATCCGATTTGTCCCCTTAAATTTCCTCGACACCACTGATCTGAACGACGTTCGAGTAGTATAATGACATCACCCGGTCGTATGGTCAATTCATCGTCATGTTCAGCGTCGTAGCTATGCAAAACTCGAACATGTTTGACAACTTGTTGTCGAAATGAATCGTTCGATGCTGTCGAAAGAGTATCTATACAAAAAAAAAACGATGAATAAATATTTTCATATAATGATTTCTCTCAGCAATCTCATGCGATAGAAAACACCTCACTTACGCATCGGATATAAACCTGAATTAATTCGAAAGGTTAAGTCATAGACTTGACTCAATTAGTCAAAAATGTAAATACCTGAAGAACTTTCACTACCAATATTCCAACCGATTGGAGCAGCTTGTGTTGGAGTTACAGTAGGATACGGCGGCGGTGCCGGTGCCGGTGTTGATCGTGCTAAAACACTCATCGCTGGTGTTGAACATGAACTTGATGCTAACGGTTGAAATGGTATTCGAAGAAAAGTCAGAGAAATTCCTTTGTCCGTCGAACTTTTAGCATAACGTTGAGAATGTTCATAGTATGGTTCAGGTTGACGTTGAAGTTGATTATATATTCGTTCCATTTTATATAAACTGCCTTCGTACAAACAAAGAAGTAATCGTACACTTTGCTGATTCACCGTTATGTCTCCTGAATTAACAGTCGATGAAAATTTTTGATTTTGTTTACAAAATCCTTGTAAATTCTCAATGCCATCTTTCGAACGATGTTGAATATCGATATCTTGTTTCAACATTTTTATCCAACGCATTAGACTTAAAATACGTCGTTCTTGACTCATGGCATGATGTTCGTTTTCGGCATAGATATCGTAGAGTAGAATTTCTGTTTCTGTCGTTTGAATATTTGCTCGTGCTTCAGTGATAATATCCTCTTGTGGAGTTATATGAATGGCCTGTAATTCTTGTTTGATCTTGACGAATCATAAAAGAATATTTTCAAGATATTAATCATGTGTAATTTACTTGATTCATCGTTTCGCTAAGTGTTTGTATAGCGTGGGCGTATGTTTGAATAAATTTGTCTGTTTCAACGATTCGATCTAATTCCATCATTTGCATTTGATCACAACTCTAAATAAAATCGTATCCTGTGTTCTTGTTTTTCTCTTGAGCGTCAATTTATACTCGGCACATTTCAGCATCGCATGCTTGTCGTGCGAGTTCGACTTCTTTGGTTGCATCGTGATATTTCTTTTCGGTTTTCTCGAGTTCTTGTTCAGCTTTTCGAAGAGACATTTCAATCTAATTGAAGAAGAAGACAAATTCGATTATGTGATTTATTTCTTTTTTGATTTGAAAAGAAAAAAGCAAGAGAAGTATAACGAGAGAAGAGTCTTACAGTAAACATCTGTTTCGAACTCAATGCTGAACTTGTTGTGAGTGTCTATAGAGAAGAATTTTTGGTCGATTTGTTCGAATCGATTCTACTTACTTTACTAACTTCTTTGACAGAATTTTTCGTTGTTTTTGGTATTTCATCCATTTTCAAATATAAACTTTCGATATCTTTACAATTTTCGAATTGACGTTGTCGATATTTATTATCGGCGTCTTTTTTCTCTTTCCAAACTTTGAATTTATCATTTAAAAGAACTTCAATCTGAAAATAATACGAACGATCATCATCCTATTCGATAAATTCGAAAATAATTACGGGTTTTCGTGCTTTTGATTGTGTATCAGCGAGATTTTTCATTGGAATACATATTTTTGTTGATAGAGTATTTGCAAGTAGATTATGAGCTTCACTTTCGGCATTCGTTTGATTCGCTATTGTTGTCAATCCTTGTACTAATGATCTAGTTAAAGAAGGAAAAAGATTTGTTCGAACAAATTAGTCGATGTTTATTTTGTACCCCTTGGCTCGATTGGCGAGCTTCAGAAATGTTTCGTTGCATTTTCGAAGACCTTTTGCATAGGCAATTTCGATATTACAACTGAAAAAAACAATTCATCCAAGAAAAATATTCGTTTACTTATCTTTTTTCTTTACCGTTCTTGCCAAATTTCAGCGATATCATTCGATAATTCATTGCCGTTTTTCATTAATTTCTTCAATGATTCATAACCTTTTTCACTGACAAAACACTCTCGAAACTGTTCGATCGTCGTCATGATTAGTCAATGTAATGATCTAGAAATAAACTCATACAAAACTACAGTCCTAATATATATATACACGCACGTATGTGTGTGTGTGTTTTTTTCTTCTTTTCTCTCTTCTGTCGTCATTCGGTTTGTCTGATGCGATTCGAGTAAACACAAATCATCTCTCAAGAGAGAGAGGGAGACATAGAACGAAGAACTGACATATCTGATGTTGTCGTTGTTGTTGATAAAAACAGAAAGAATTATTAACGTAATTCCTTTTTTTTTCTTCTTCTTTTTTTCTCTGACGTGTTCGGCCTTGCATCAGATGAGAACTATCATGAGCTCAGCTGACATTTCGACGTCGAGATTTATTTCTTCTCTTTCGTTTTTTTCCTTCTCCTTCTTCTCCTTCTCGATGACCTAGACAAAGAGAAAGAACATATCGTTCATTCTGTTGAATACTGCAATTGTCTGTATATGCACTTTACCTCTCAAAAAAAAAGAACAGAAAAGAAATTAATCGAGCATCTTAATTTGCATATTGAGAGTAAAGGTGTCCGTGCGTGAGGTTACAATTCGAACGTGTTCGAAACAATGCAAAAGAAAGAATATGAACAGATATTAACCATTCAGAGAATATATTCGATAGGATGTCGCTATTTCTCGGAAAACAAATCTTGACACAAGTGTATGATTATTTTCGTCGTGATTCAACTAAAAAAAGTACATTGATTATATGTTGTTGTATGGCTGTAGAAAATCAATTAATAAAATTCCATTCAATTTCTTGTTGAATTCATATAAAAAGACATGCAGAAAAGTGCAAACTTCACAAGAAACACAAATGCACCTTATGGCGCATTTGATGTCAGCCAGGTTCTATATACTGTTATTTAACTTTATTTTCATCGTTCAAACTAAACATTTCAATGGTGGAACCATTAATTGGGCTGCTGTGGATCCTTATAGCAATGCCAGTACACTCAACATTACTATTACACAAACATATTTTTGGACATATCCAAAAATTAAATGTGTATCACCCGTACCAGGAGCTAGTGGATATGGTAATAGTAAATTAATTTGTGTGGTGGACTGCTCTACAAGCGGAGGTTACAATTCTACACCAATTACAATTGCAACTGATTGTATTTCGGTCGATTCAGCATTGAACATGTTGACTAGTCAACGAACAAATACAATTGCATTGGCCAAAGATACACACTTTTATTTGGCCAATGTCGGCTCAGCATGGACTGCATTAAATGATCCAGCTAACTCTAGTTTGCAATGGTCAATAGTGACATTCATTGATTTACGTAAACGACCCGATGGTTTCATTAATACTCCACCAGTAGCGAGAGTAGTTTCTCCTCAATATGTATTCGTTAATACAACAATGACAATCAAAATACCAGTCTCGGATGCTAATGCTGGTGATGATATTCGTTGTCGATGGTCAACATATACGAGCGGATATCGACGACGAAGAGACGCTAATCATGGTGATTACACAACACATCACTCTATTCTTGAATTCAATGAAAGACTAGAGGCAAACTTGAGAATAGCTAGAGAAAATTATAATCGTCAGAAACGAGACAGTTGTATCGATTGTGGCGACTCATGCGGAGTAGGTTGTTGCTGTAGTAGTACCGGGTGTCAAAATGCAGGTTGTACCGGTAGTAAATGCAGCAGCGGTGAAGCTTGCGCAACATACAAAACAACTAGCACAACGAGCACTACTCGAACAACGACAACCACTACTCGTACTACAACAACAACCACTCGTACAACAACAACCACTACTCGTACAACAACCACTACAACGACAACCGTTGCAACAACTGCTTTTGAAACTTCAGTAGCACTGCAATCAACAATATCCTATCCTACACGACAAGCGATTGATGAATGTGGAGGTATATGTTATCCTGGAAGTCTGCCAAAGAATACTACTTTATCTGATTGTACCATTACGATCACCGCTCCAAAAGTTGGAATTTGGTATGGAGTTGCTATACAAGTAAATAAATCAATTATAAATAATAGTCATTTATCTCCATCATGTGTTGTAGGTAGAAGATTTCATCGATAATTCAAGCACAACACCATTAAGTTCAGTTCCTGTTCAATTACTCGTTTATGTTTTGCCACAGCCACTATGTAAAACGTTACCTGTAATTCTTCCACTTACTCGTTGTCTTGAAGTTCAAGTGGGAGTAACGATTACTTTTCAAATATATGCGATGCATAATTGTAGTCGTAGTATTTCGAATTTAACCAGTATCGTTGTATCTTCTGGTGCTAGTGGTGTTACCGCTGGAAATTTAACAAGTGTACCCACGAATTCCACATTATTCTATGTCACCATTACATGGACACCACAAATAGCTCAAATCGGATATGAAGAAATATGTGCCATTGCATATACAAGGTAATCTATTTGAATATTTACTGTAATATATGCAATTAGTTGAATAACTAGTGAAATGGCTCAATCAGAAGAGTATTGTGCATTATTCACAGTGAAGAATTCATCAGATCTTTGTGTAACGACAACAACCACTTCAACTAGTACAACAGCAACTACATCGACTACCACCACTTCGACTAGTACAACAACAAGTACAACGACTACTTCGTCAACTACAACCACTTCAACAACCACAACGGAAACGACAACCACCACTACACGTACCACTTCTACGACCACGACTAGTACGACAACTTCAACAAGCACGACAACAACGTCGACAACCAGTACAACTACCACTTCTACAACTACGACCAGTACAACGACGACGACGACATCGACAACTACAACAACTACTTCGGTGACTACAACAACAGTGTAAGTTTGAGGAAGGACTTTTATTGAGCATTTGTCGTCTTAAATGTATGTTTAGTACAACTGTGACAACAGTAGCGAAATCGAAGTCAGGATCAAGTGTCAATTGGTTATTAATTACAGGTTTATCTCTATTATTTTTTCTAATGACTATTTGTTGTTGCTGCTTTTGTTTATATTGTTGTTTATGGTAAGTATTCGTTGAATTTATTTCCTGTATGCTGACGAATTGTATGTTATTTATAGGGCGCCCGCAGCACGTCGACGAAGACGAAGACATTCTGAAGATACAACGAAACCCAAGACAGTACTAGGACCGCAGAAACTACGATATCAAAGATTTAAAGAGTGGCTTTTGAATCGAGTATATCGTCGAAAATCATCAGCCAACGATCGACTGGTTGATCGAGCTACCTCTTTTGCCGAGAGTAATGCATCAAAATTTACTGTTGATGTTACTGATGCTCAAACGATTGTGACTGATATCGATGAAGAT
>Ga0209935_1001836_pt1 | contig 30068 bp, 19 predicted proteins | sample ThiBio_1000_plan_2_FD_183958 | JGI IMG/M metagenome (GOLD analysis project Ga0209935, IMG submission 183958) | Wastewater bioreactor microbial communities from Cape Town, South Africa - Thiocy_cont_1000_plan (SPAdes) | ecosystem: Engineered > Bioreactor > Thiocyanate-remediating >...
GGTTTTCATACAATAGGTAGACGACTCACATTGCTATATCGTTAAAAAAAATAACCTTTTCTGATGTATTAATAGCTCGGTAAAAATTTCGGGAGAAAAAAGTGCCTTTTAAGTAGTCGTATACTTTAAAAAGTTTGTTGTTCCGTTGGATAATCACTGAACATCGATTCATTCGCTTTTTTATGATTTGTTAGGCCCTCTCGACTCAGAAAAACACTGTGTCTTGTATAAAAATGTGTATTATCTGTTTTATGGCGCGTAGCACAATGTCCACTCGAGTGGACAGTCGGCTTTTAAGGGCTAATGTCGCTCCATCTTTTTTCAACCCATATCATGCAGTCGAAATCTACAAGATGGTTGAAGTGCATACGAATAAGGTCCCATTCTCGACCATTTAAATAGGCAATTATATTCTCATCCTCTCGTAAAAAATCCAAACATATCTCATATTTGACATGTTGTAAATCGCGTATGTTCATTAATAAAGATGTCATTTTACTAATCATCGTTCGATCAGATGCTCCGAGAATTTCCATATGAAATTTATTGAGTTGTGTCGATAAAATTTTATCAAAAGAACTTTGAATAAAAGAGCAAAATAAAATAAAATAAAACTAGAATTCCACTCGAGACAAAGCCGAGTAGATTAAGGCGGCTGATTGCAAGAGCTTGCAGGAAAATGACTGGGTTATCCAATAAAATAGAATCGTGTTTCAATAAATACAATAGAAAATTGCTTTGTTTCTATTGAAAAAATGTATTGATTAGTAAACTTCCCTAATGTGTAAGTTACAGATAAATAGAGTTAGAATATCAGTCAAAGACATAAGTTGTGCGTTTTTTTCTAATCCTGTCGACCATTCGAAGAATAAGTTTTACAAAATTACTTAATCTCTTTTTCTCTGAAAGACTCTACAGTAGATAAACTTGAATTTCAACAAATTGAATTAAATCGTGTATGCACAAAGCATGTGATGTATCAATGGTCAATTGAAAATGAGTCATATATGACCATATAAGGCAAAACTATAATATGTTAATTAGTCATTTTGTATATCTTATATCTCCCGAACGATCTTAAATTTCGAAAAACAGATTTGAGATGTGAACTCGTCAGATTATGAAGATTCTAACTATCTTTTTCTTTCTTCAAAATAATGGGCAGTTACTTAGAACTTTTTATTGACTTGAAATATGACTCATGTGTCCATAGAAAGAATAAGAAGAAGAAGAATTTTGCTAGGCAACTAAGCAAGTTAAAACCAATAAGTCGTCTGGCTGCAATAAACTGCAGTCAGCCGCCTTAATAAATCTAGTCAGATACATTTAGTTAGAAAAGGAATAGCTTACTGATTTGCATGAGGAATTTCGAATTTTTCAATCGACACATTAATAAAATGGAGATTGGTAAAATGTTGTAAAATTATAATCAAATCATCTGTTGTTTTTATCCGAACAGTCATATGTGTAATTGTATCATTATTCCAATCATATATCGATTCGAGCGATAAGAAAACATTTGTAAATATTATTTTCCTTAATGAGGGAATATTTTTTATTAAATTACGGAAAATTTCTGAAACAGGCTTATCACAGAAACTTCCATCGTATGTTATACTCAGTTCTGTTAACTTCTCAAAAGACATTAAATTGGTCAGGAACATATTTAACTCATCATAATCAATCTCAGATAATGCAAGACATTCCAAATTTGGTAGTTTTTCATTTAGAGGCCATACTTGTTCTGTAAACAGCATTATTCGATTCGAAGTCATACGATTATTTGAGAGACTGAGTGATTTTAGTTGTAAACCAAGATTTGTTTGAATGAGCATATTACAATATTGATTAAATTGACTGTATCTTATTCGACTAAGATTCATTTGTTTTGCATAGTAATTTATCGTGGAATTTAAGCGAGTATTCAAATCATAAAATGCTCGAAGAACATCGATACCATTTAAATACGAGCAGATGATTAACAATAGTTCATCAGGTAATATTTCGAATGACATGCTGCAAATATACAATGCAGGTTAATAGAAGAGTATTGTATATTTTTCTTCTTTGTTTGTTGTAAGACGTCTTTTAGCGTTCTTTTAATGATGAATTGTCATGTGCATCACGTAACAAGAAATATGTACATACTTTAATCGTGGTCAGTAACAACAACAGTCAACGTCATTGAAAAAAAAAACCAAAATGGGTAAATACTCACAATGGAAGAAAAAAAAATTCTTGTACGCTTTTATTCTGAGGGTGAAGGAGATTCTAGAAATTGTAATGTGTTTCGACCTTGCATAAGAGTCTCATAAGATATCAATGGCTTCTTTTTTGCAGTGCAGATGATAAATTCATATTTATGCTTTTGGATTTCGAAGTTTCTTCTTTGTTTCCGCAAAACAAAAATTTCACAATAAGGACTGAAAGAAAAAAAGAGATCCGTGACATAGATATTCTGTCTTTCAATGTCTTTTCCATAAACAATGTTTAAACTTCTAAACTATGATCATTATCAAGTCAGTAATTTTAAAAAAATTCAATTCAATTATTCGTTAAAAGCAACAGATATTTTCAAAAGAAATAATAATTTGATTGAATATCTATCTAATATTATACGTATGAAACATTAATCAACTGTAAATGATGAAACATTGTCGAAATTGGTTATTTGATAATAGTGAGAACAGTTATTCTCACATCGAGGATATTATAAACAAATCTGAGCAAGATTTAGGAGTTTAAATTATCAAAAAAGAATTACGAAAGAAATGATCGTATAAACAAAGCAGAATTATTACGGATAAATACTATTTATATTCGATCGATATTAAACTAAAATCAGAACGAATTTATTTCATTGCTTGGCTTAAATATTATCTTGTGCATTATGTATATGCCTATTATACCAATGAAACTATCGATAATATTTATTTGACTCTTAAATTCTACATAATCAAACTATCCTAGAAGAATTGACGAAATATGACGATGATATAGGACAAAACAATCGTATTTTCATTTGAAAGAGAAGTTCATTGACGTCTTTTAGTTTTAAATATCATTGCTGCAGTTAATATGTCTTTCAAATCAATCATCACTGAACATTTCAAAACAATTATCCAATAATTCTCTTACTAACAGAATGTCGTGTTAATTCACTCTGAAAAGACTGAAGTCGAATAGAATTTACTTTGAAAACTATTTTCCCCGATGTTCATCAGTTTGATATACCGATTCTGTTATTACTAAAATCAAACATCTCGATTTTGTCTTTGGAAAAGCAAAAAAACCAATGAATTGATCACTTTCGATAATAATGAATTAATTGAAGATGATAATAAATATTCTCTACTTAACAATATTTAATTTCACTAATATTCATTTGATTTCAATCATACAGAACTCATGTAAATCATTAGATGAAGTTGAACGTGTACGTCTCCACAATTACAATATAAAGTCAAACAATGTAGAATTTATCAATGTTCTTGTTGAATAAAAGACAATAGTTTCTATTCGATTGTAATGTCTACTCATCAAATCATCGTACAAATCAAATGAGACAATTATTAATCGAAAAAGCACTTGTGTCATTAGATTATACATATGGAAATAGTGAACAAATTCAATGGACACTATACTTGTCTAGCAAAGATTGACATCAAACACATTTCGATATTTGAAAAACAACGAGAAATTCAAATCACTTGTTTTTGTATTTTATCAAATAGAAAGATTTTTGCTGAAACTCTGACGATAAAAACTTGAACGAATCGTTCATATTATTCATTTGTAGGAATTATTTCAAGACACTACTTGAGATCAAGTTCTTTTCGTAAAGAACACATATTTTAAATGAACTTTATATGTTAAAACGGCTTGTTCTACGTGTATATCAATGATAATTATGATTTATCACTTCAAGAATATGTTAGAAGAAAACATTGAAATTGACAATAGTATTTGCTTGAAACATGCGTATATCAACGATGTTTCAACCTGCCAAAGGTAAACAGACGACTTATACAAGTTAAACCAAAATATTTTGATTAACCCTACTCAGTGACCGTGTTAGTTGGTTTGATTTCAATCTTTTGAATATCATAAAATCTACGAAAAAGTATCTCAATGTATACTATCACGATTTGTGGTCGAAATAGACCCCACAATAGAAAAAGCTAAGTATTGGAACATGGTAGTATGAGGGTTAACAAAAAATAAAAACGAAAAGGTAACATAATTGCAAAGAAAGCGCATATTTCTTTTTGTGCTCGTTCTTCCGAAACTCAATCGTCGATTTTGTGAGAGGAAAAGCAAAACCGAAGACCATCAGCATTTCTTTTCGTTTTTTTCTTTTCGATCGGTTGTCTATCGTCGTGTTTTTTATTGAGACAAAACAAAAAAAACAACGGCCATGGCTACATCAAATACAATCATGAAATGCTATACATGTGAAGAAGAAATAACAACTTATATATGTACGGGATGTTTTGAACATTTTTGTGTCGATGATTTGATGAAACATCGTGAAGAATTGAAATTAAAATTTCATCAAATTGAAGATCAACGAAATCAATTTGCACAAACTTTGGACGATGAGAAAAATAATCATCCATTAATACAACAAATTACTCAATGGGAACGAATATCCATCGAAAAAATTCGACAAACAGCTCAAGAACAACGAAATCTTGTTCAACAATATTCTCAAACCATTCAAGTCAAATTGCGTTCATTCACTGAAGAAATGCAAAAAACTGTTAAAAAGAAAGATTTCAATGAAATTATTTTGAAACAACTTCAAATAGAATTAGAAGATCTCAAAAATCAACTTTATCAAACAGATTACATTCAAATTAAACAAGATTCATCATCAACATTTATTAACAAATTATTCATTAATATTACTCCAACTACTACAAATCTCAAATGGAAACAACAAGCAACTACGATTGCTGGTGGAAATGGACAAGGAAATCAATTAAATCAATTCCATATACCTTTTGGAATCGATGTTGATGATCAACAACAAACTATTTATGTTGCTGATCATGAAAATCATCGTATTATTAAATGGAAATTTGGTGAAAGAAATGGCCAAGTTGTTGCTGGAGGAAATGGACGAGGAAATAGAATCGATCAATTGAATTCTCCATTTAATGTGATTTTGGATCAAAATAAGAAATCTTTGATTATATGTGATGTTGGAAATCGAAGAGTTGTTCGATGGTCATTAGAAAATCAAAATGATAGACAAATTCTCATTGAACATATTTCATGTGTTGGATTAATGATGAATAACAAAGGAGATTTGTTTGTTTCCGATTTTCGGAGAAATGAAGTGAAAAGATGGAAAAAAGATGAAAAACAAGGAACTATTGTTGCAGGTGGAAATGGAGAAGGAGATAAACTCAATCAACTCAACTCTCCGGGATCCATTTTCGTTGACCGAGAAGATTCTATCTATGTTTCAGATCGTAGAAATAATCGTGTGATGAAATGGTTGAAAGGTGCAAAAGAAGGAATTATTGTTGCTGGTGGACAAGGTTATGGGAATAGTTTGAAACAATTATCGCTTCCACAAGGATTATTTGTGAATGAAAACGGTGATGTTTTTATGACAGATTATTCTAATCATCGAGTTATGTGTTGGCCATCAGATTCGAAAGAAGGTCATGTTGTTGTCGGTGGAAATGGTCAAGGAGAAGGATTAAATCAGTTACATCATCCAATAGGTTTAGTATTTGATCGTGCGAATAATCTTTATGTTGTCGATTGTTATAATCATCGAATTCAACGATTTGATATTGACTAAAATTAAAATATGATAATAAAAGGAATAAAAAAAAATGAGATTTGTTATTCTTAATTGATGAAAAATAGTCGAATCAAGAGTTTGATCTGAACGATCAACAATCGAACCATCAGAACTCGATGTACCCGAATAAACTCTTATTTCACCTTGTAAGAACACTCACGCTAATGTATCAACACTTTCAGAATATTTTTGTTATTCAATTTTATTATTTTTACTAAAAAAGTTATTTTAAATGCTTAACATTTCGATGACTTGAATGTAGAGCTGTGATCTTAGTAGATCCTGATAGTTCCATTAAAGTTGAATAATTCACTCATTCGAAACAAGAGAACATTAAGAAATAATAGAGAAGTTATGAAAGATATGAACAATATCGATATCACTAGATGAAAAACGAAAACAAAACAATATTAGAACAATAAAGAGAGAAGTATTTTGCGTAAAATATTAAAAAGTGAAAAGTAAGACGAGGTTTATGAAATACAACAAATTATTTCGAAATCTTCAAGAAGAGACAGCTTCGTCAATCTCGTCGAATATGTTTGAGGATTGATCTGGAACAGAGGAAAAACCAGGAGATGACTTTTTGAAATAGTATAGAGTAATATCAATACAATAGGTTGCACATTTTTTCATCAAGAGTAAAAATGCAAAAGAGAAGTAGAGTATAGTAGTGAGAGAGATCGTCTTGTTAAAACCAAAAAAACTTTAGATTGATCTTATCATATACAAATTGAAAATACTTATCGATATTTAGGTTCAATTTATGAATATAAAAATCCATTTACAAACATTAATATCAGGTCTTTATAATCAATGTTTAAACAGTTGATCAAAATGAAGAAAAAAAAATGTGAATTTGATGTCGACTGTACTAAGAGAACGAAATGTTTCTATAAACTATGAAATTAAATGAAACTAGATTTACACTCGACACAACGGACGAGTAGAGAGAAAGATGACTAAGATTTGTTTTGCTTCTATCGAGTTTAATTACATAGACAGATAGAGTTAGAACATCAGTCAAAGATCCACATTCTACTCTTCTTATGATCGGATCACTAATTTTAAGAATAAGTTTTACGAAGAATTTCAAACAGCCATTATATATATATTTCCCGAACGAAATTCAATTTCGAAAAACAGATTTCAGATCTACACTCGAACCAGATTATGTGGACCGTTAGTTAGAACGATTGGCGTAATAGAATCAAAACTCATGAGTACGTAGGAGGAGAATTTTGCTAGACAACAAACCAAGTTTAAAACAATAATTTTCATGTGTAATTATTTAGCTTTGATAGAAGCAAATAAACGTGATTTATATCAGTATTAACAAAGCTAATTGTTTTGTTTTTGTTTTAACAATATTTAAATAAAACAAAAAGTCTTTTCAGGCGATTAATTCATTTAAAATGTTTAGTCGAGTTTGGAGAGATTTTCTTCTATTTTATAATATTATTGGTATCTTAACAGCTGTAGAAGTTTCATTCAATCAACCAAGATTTCGTCCAAATGCAACTTGGAATTCAAATGCAACTAATTTTGCTAATGAAACTCTCATATTTATTAATTCAAACAATTCAATTTACATACCGAATCAAAAAACTAATGAAATTCTTATTTGGAACAATGATAAACTATCAAAAAAGATTCCAAGTAGTTTATCAAATCCATCATCGATATTTGTGACAAACAATGGTGATATTTATGTTGGTAATCAAGTGAATCACGGTCGAATTGATAAATGGATTCGAGAAAATGAAACATGGACATCAGTTATGATGAATGTTACATCAACATGTTACGCTATTTTCATTGATATTTATGAAAGTTTATATTGTTCAATGTTGGATAAGCATCGAGTTGAGAAAAAATGGTCAAATGGTGCAACAGCAATTGTCGCAGGATCTGAATTGAATACACTCAATCATCCTTGGGGAATATTTGTTGATATTAATTTAGATTTATATGTTGCAGATTCCGGAAATAATCGAATTCAATTATTTCGAAGGAATCAACGAAATGGAACAACTGTTGCAGGAAAAGGATCAGCAAAATTAACAATCGAACTCTTTCATCCAACAGGAATTGTTCTCGATGGTGATCGACATCTGTTTATTGTTGATCATGGAAACAATCGAATAATTGGCTCAGATGAAAATGGTTTTCGTTGTATAAGCGATAAATTATCTTCTCCTGTCACAATGTCATTTGATAGCTATGGAAATATTTATGTCACCGATCGAGATAATCATCAAATACAAAAAATGTCTTTATCAAAGAAATCTGATCGTAAGTGTCCGGAAAATCGTTCAAAAATCTTTTCATTTTGACTTCGTAGTTTTGACACTTTCGTATAATCAACCAAGATTTTGTTTCAATACAATTTGGAATTCAAATGCAACGACTTTTGCCAATCTAAGTTTTGTGGGCCCACTACCGTATGGTATCTTTGTCAATTCAAACAATTCAATTTACATACTCAATCAACAAACTGGTCAAATTCTTATTTGGCTAAATGAAAATGATCTCAATCCAACAAAAACTGTTTCGGGTAATTTATCAGGTCCATTATCACTATTTGTAACAACGAATGATGATATTTATGTTGATAATGGAAAGAATGGTCGTGTTGATAAATGGATTCGAGAAAATGAAACATGGATATCGGTTATGAATGTTACATCCAAATGTTATGGTCTTTTCATCGATATTTATGAGAATTTATATTGTTCAATGCAGGATAATCATCGAGTTGATAAAAAATGGTCAAACGGTACAACAACAATCGTTGCTGGAACAGGTGCTGGAGGGTCATCATCGGATATGCTTAAATATCCTTGTGGAATATTCGTTGATATTAATTTAGATTTATATGTTGCAGATCATTACAATCATCGAATTCAATTATTTCACTTGAATCAACGAAATGGAATAACTGTTGCAGGAAATGGATCTGAAAAACTAACAATCGAACTTTATATTCCAACAGGAATTGTTCTCGATGGTGATCAACATCTTTTTATTGTTGATCAGGGAAATAATCGAATAATTGGTTCAGATGAAAATGGTTTTCGTTGTATTTTTGGATGTTCTGGTGAAAGCGGTTCAACAAATGATAAATTATCTGATCCTACTAGTATGTCATTTGATAGTTATGGAAATATTTATGTCACCGATACCGGTAATGATCGAATACAAAAAATCGTGAAAAATAATATTTGCGGTAAAAAATTCTATTTGATCACTTTTAACGGCAAAAACAGAACTTTTCTTCTCTTATATTCAATAGAAATTACAGAATTTGTACAAACAAACTATTCATCTAATTTATCAGTCAATAGTCATCAATGTCATCGTCACGACTACTGCAGATTGTTAAACTACTATTGTGAAATCATTGAAATTCACACAAACGAAAAAGGAGATTATACAATTATAAGTCATAGTACTAAAAATTTAGTTGGATATATTTATGAAAATAACTTCACTTTATTTGATCTTAATATAAACGCAATCAAATTCGATGATAATAGTCATGATAACTATCAATTTAAAATTACTTTGTATCGTCCGGCGAATAGTTCATTTATATTAATTGTAACAACAGCTCAACACCTTGAACAAGGTGATTTCTCAATAACTGTTCACGGTCCCAGTAATGCTTCTATGCAACATCAAAGTAGGTTAAATTTTTTTTAAAATTCTCTTTGAAAATATCTTGTTGAGAATGTAGATGACACTGAACCAATGATTCAATCGAATTATTCGTCAGAATTAACTAATAACAGTCGAAAACATACAAGTTTTAACTGTAGACCACTAGACCATTATTACGAAGCCTTCGAGATCAATGTGAGCACATCAGGTTTCTACATGTTCTCAAGTGAAACCAGTTTGAATACATATGGTTATCTATTCGAACATGAATTTAATCTTTATGATTCAATTGATAATTCACTTGCTCAAAGTGATCGCTTGTGTTATGATGATCAATTAAAAATAGTGACTTATTTGAAATTCAATATCACCTATATTTTAATTATAACAACACAATATGCTTATGCAAATCAGAAAGGTCCATTTTCTGTGTTTGTTAAAGGACCAGATGCAATTGAGATCAAACAAATGAGTATGTAGACGAGCATTAATTTCGACTTAATACTATAAAACTATTTTAAGATAAAGATGAATTTCCAACAAGAATTATTCAATCACTATATTCATCACAATTGACTGCAATTCGTTTTAAATGTTTTCTTGAAAATTTTAGAAATGGAATTTTTTATCATTATTATGAACCCATACAAATCAATGTAGTTCAATCAGGCAATTATACAATGTCAAGTATCGACAGTCGTCTCGGCGGTATTATAACGGGTTCTTTGTATAAAGAACATTTTAACGAATTTTTCCCGTATGAAAGATTAATCGCTCATAACTCTGATGGTTGTCCTAATGATGAATTTAAAATCATTACGGAATTGCAGTCAAGTGTAACATATATATTGATCATGATGCCAATATATTCGCACTCGAGAAATAATTTTTCAATAGTGGTATTTGGTCCCAATAATATTACTTTCAATCCGATTAGTAAGTCTAATATTAAATCGATTATTTCATCATTCAACCGATATTTTCATCAGATCTTCGAACAACATATTCATCAGAACTGACAAAAGAAAATCAAGTTTATCCACGAATATGTGGAAAAGGAAATTATCATTATGAAACTATTCAAATCAATGTCAAATACAATGGTTCATATACATTCGACGCAAATACAAGTATTCTACTCTATGGATATTTATACGAGAATAATTTTGATCCATCATATCCAAATCAAAATTTACTCATAGAGAGTAATTTCAGTTGTGGTCAATATCATTTCAAATTAGGAGATTATCTCGAGGTAAATCATGTTTATATTCTGGTCATAACAACATTTGATCCAAATGTGAGAGGATCTTTTACATTGCGTGTCACTGGTCCACATAATCTTACTCTCAATCGAATAAATAAGAAACATAGTAGTTGTGTTGTTGGTGATCAATGTAGTTTATTTACGAAAGGAATTGGTTTGACTATTAATGAGATTTTAAGGAATAAGATTCAATCGAATATATCATTTCGAAAGCAATCAGTTTTGATTCAAACAGCTGCTGGGCTCACTATGATTATGTTTGTTATTGGTTTCATCAATGGTATCTTTTCTTTGATAACATTTCGAAATAAAGAATTAAGAAAAGTTGGTTGTGGAATCTATTTATTAGCATCTTCAATAACTTCTCTTCTAACAATTACGATGTTTACAATCAAATTTTGGTTTGTTATTCTTATTCAACTACATTCAATCGTTCGTTCATCGATTCTTCGAACAGATTGTGTATTCATTGGTCCTGTTCTAAAAGTTAGTCTGTACTTAGATGGTTGGTTAAATGCTTGTGTTGCTATTGAACGAACTGTTAATGTATCAAAGGGAGTTAATTTTGATAAGAAAAAGAGTCAACGTGCAGCTCGATGGATTCTTCTGATCTTACCTATTTTCATCATGGGTACTCTTATTCATGAGCCAATACATCATGAACTATTTGAATATACAACTCAGAAATATAATCCTATCGACATCAATAATAATTCAACAATGAACGTATCAATGGAAAATGATACAAATGTTGGGTATGAAAATGAATATAATGTTCTGTGTGTTATTCGATATTCTCGTTCGGTTCAAACCTACAACACAATGAGTTTATTTATTCATCTTGTCGTACCATTTCTTGTTAATCTTTTCTCTGCTTTATTCATTATTTTTGGTACAGCTCGACGACGATCAACTGCACAAACAAATAAAAAATCGTTCAAAGAACATGCTGCCAATCAAATACGTGAACATAAACAATTACTAATCAGTCCTTTTATTTTGCTTCTATTAGCCGTGCCTCGTTTAATCATGTCATTGATATCTGGATGTGTCGATCCATCGGAAAATCCTTGGTTATATCTTTGTGGCTATTTTATTTCTTTTACACCACCAATGCTTGTCTTTGCTGTATTTGTTCTACCTTCAGACCTTTACAGAAAAACATTCAAAGATTCAATAACACGATGGCGACAAGAAACTCATCAATAGTTTTTGATTAACTAATTATCCAAACAAAGAAGAACATTTCAGCTTAAAAATCATTTCTTTACACCAATAAACATACGCTTTTGTTTTGTGGGTATCAAAATTCTATCCATAGAATTTAGAAATATATTCATTACACAAGAATTCTGCCAGAAATTTGAATACAATCACTTCTACGGGCAAAGAAAAATTCTTATTAGAAGCTAGAATTCTAGTAAAATTCTCCTTTGATGAACATAATTCGATTACAATTCGTTATTTTTGAATTAGGGTTACCCTATTGTTATTCATATAGAATTTCAGATGGAACAAAATGAAGAAATGAAACTGATATTAAAACAGAATAGGAAAATTCTAGAATTTTCATACATGTCATACTTGAAACTTGAATTCAAATTTCAAATAAGACACTACTGGTATACTTTGAGGGCGCCCTTAGGAAAATTTTAAATATTCATTATATTTTAGGACGATTTTAAATTATCCTGGATTTTAGTTTGTACTATGACAAAAGAGTTATATTGCATCTTGAATAGACAATCAAGTATAGATATATGTTTATTTTGCAAAGAGTATACCTAAGCATGAATTACATCACAAATAGAAAAAATCATTGAAAAACGAGACAAACAAAATAGATGATTGACATATAAAGTGATTTACTTCCATTGTTGTTAAATGTTGTACTTTCCTCAAGATTTTCTGAAAAATCAACTGATATTTATTTTTTCTTAAAAATAATTCAATTCACCTGTTGTTATTTCTGATTCACTCGTTGATGGAACTTCGAGAAAAAGAGTTTTTTTTAATTTCAAATCAAAAGAAACAAACGAACTTACTGTAGAGTTCGTTTTTCAAGATTTTTTGTACTCGATGATTGTTTCCATCGAGGACATAAATATTTCCATAACTATCAAATGACATTGTGACAGGAGAAAATAATTTATCGTTTATACAACGAAAACCATTTTCATCCGAACCAATTATTCGATTATTTCTCTGATCAACAATAAAAAGATGTTGATCACCATCGAGAACAATTCCTGTTGGTTCCAGAGCTCCGAATGGGCTGGGCTGGGCCACCCATGTAATTTTAAAATTTTCTGTTTTACACCAGCCAAAGTTATTCATCATTCTTTATGTGAAATTCATTGAGAATACTAATACTATAAATAACACAATACAGATATTTAGTGACATAAACGACAACTTGAAAAACCTTCAATTCGTTGAAATTGAGTACTATTATCGAGTTTCTTAGTAAGAAATCTGAAACATTTCCAATACAATGAAGAATTTGTTTCTTCGTTTTGAATAGCTGTGTAGATAGATGACTGTTGTTTTAAAACAGATTTAATTCGATCGGACGTGTACTTCTGAGAGTCATAAGAAAAGGAACTAGTAGCATCTATTCAATAGATAAAATGATTAAAACAAATAAGTAGAAGCAAACTTACAGTTAGAAGAAATTGATAATTGACAATGTGACTGTTGATAAATAGATATTTGATCAAAAGACATTTGTGTAAATGATGATAGATTTTAAATTTAAAAAATAATTTCGATAGTTTTCTATTTTTTCTTCTTTGTGCTCTCTATCACTATTCAATCTTCAGTTCAAAATGTTTAAACCAGTTAAAAAATGAAACGAAACTTTCGAATATTTCGTAATATACGACATTTTCCGGAATTTCTATATTTTAATCGAAAGTAGTATTAGCTCAGCCCATTCGGAGCTCTGATTGACAAAGATACCAAACGGATATGTGCCCACATAACTTTGCGTGGCAAGAGTCGTTGTATTGGTTCGAAATGTCGGTTGATTAAATGAAAAATATGAAGTCACGTCATTAAATATCATCGATCAACAAACGTGTTTTCTATCTAAATTTGACAAGTTGATTCTCTTCTGCTTATTTAGTTTTATGAAAATATGACGTCGATTTTCATAATAAACAAAATAGAATTTCGAAATACGTGTACTTTAGTGTCTCGGTTTTTTCTTTTCTAATATTTTATCAAAGCCGAAATTCTTTGAATTCTAAAATGAATTCCAATTTGAGATTTATCATGACCTCGTTAAAAACGTCATTTTTTCCGTAAATCATATTAAAGTTCAATTATTGTTACCTTTAATATTTCAATTAAACATTTCTCCTCGATTTCCATCGAAGTCAAATATTTTTGAGTGAAAAATTCAAAATCAACATCAAAACGTTTCATTTTCTTTTTCTTTACGATGATTTTTATAATTATTTTCTTGATTATCATGAATCTTTAGTTTTCGGTCTACGAGAATTGAATTCCTCTGAAATCATTTCTTATTCTCCAAATAATAAATCTCCGATTACAAATCATGATCAAACGCATTGTTTAACTGAACTTATAAATAAATATTTATTTTTTTCAAAACCGTGAACTCAACTTGACTTGAAGACATAAGAAGGAATTTGTTTTTCATGACGTTTTCGGTAACAATTTGAGTTCAATTTACTTAATTGAATAAACGCTGATTTAGTTTAAAGAGATTGCGTGACAATATTCAGGAAATAGTTCTAATTTCGAAATTTTATCCAAAAAGACCTCTGGAAATTGAATTTGTCTCATAAACTCTCGTTGTCAATTCAAACTTGCACAAAATTTATCGAGAAACATTCGATTATAGAGTGAATCCTTTGATTAAAACGCAAAAATTCTTTAAAATTTGCGAGTGTTTTCGGTAGATTATTTTGTTGTTTCATAAAAAAAATATTATCAAAATCTACGCTGATCTCTTTCAAAAGAAAGTCACTAGAAGTGTCTTTTACATATTCATCAATCTTTGAAGTCGATAAATTTAGAAATGTTTTGATATTTTCGAATAGTTTTTCTTAATTTAATTAAAAAATAATTAATTCAACATTTTATCAAGAAAATTCGTCCCGAATTATTGAAAATCACGAGGTCTCAGCACCCTGTCTTGGAGATTTTATAAATAATTTGAATTAACCGAAGAACAAGAGAAATCGATGTCAAAACAAAAGTTTCACTAAGTTCAACTATTTGTTACCTTCAATGTTTTTCTTAGAAAATCAAATAAACATTTGTCTTCAATTTCAACGAGCATCATTTAACATTTTTGAGAAAGAAAATTCTAAATTCAAATCAAAACATTTCATTTTCTTTACGATGATTTTTCTTATTCTTCTATTTGTTCGACAAATTCTAAGTTAATCTATTTATTCATTCACAAACATTTTTACTTTTCTTTTTTTTTGTTCGATAGGTCAATCGTATAATCAACCGATGTTTCCGCCGAATTCAACGTGGGATCAAAATGCAACCACATTTGCAAATAATTTTACAATCGGAACATATCCTTATGCTTTGTACATTGATATGAATAATTCGATTTATACAATCAATCGTGACAACGGACGAATTCTCATTTGGATGAATAATTCCAATGATCCAAATTTGATTTTATATACAAACTTATCATCATCAGCATTTTCAATATTTGTAACAACAAATCGACAAATTTATGTTGGAGATTCAAACACAACCAAACAAATAATTCAATTCTCGAATTCATATTCAAATCAAACCACTACTATCGCGACTGTTTCTTCTTCCGATATTTATGGTCTTTTTGTTGATATTAATAATACTTTATATTGTTCAATGTGGTCTGAACATAAAGTTGTAAAAAAATGGTTAAATGACAGTTCATCAACAATGACAACAGTTGCTGGAAATGGTTCTACGGGTTCTACTTCGAATATGTTAAATCGTCCATATGGAATCTTTGTTGATACAAATTTTGATTTATATGTTGCTGATCAATATAATCATCGAATTCAATTATTTCACTTAGGACAAATAAATGGAACTACAGTTGCAGGAAATACATCACCAAATCTAACAATTTCACTTTATTATCCAAGAGATGTGATTTTGGATGGAAATAAATATCTTTTCATTACAGATGGTGACAATCATCGAATAATAGGTTCAGATGAAAATGGTTTTCGTTGTATTGTTGCATGTTCAATGTCATCAGGTTCAACATCCAATCAATTGAATCAACCACGAGGTATCGCTTTTGATAGTTTTGGAAATTTATTTGTTGTCGATACCTATAATAATCGAATTCAAAAGTTTTGTTTATCAACAAATTTCTGTAATAGAGAAAGGAAAAAGCAACGATTCGATATTTTCATTTAATTATTTAGGTCCAACACCAACCACATCAACAACAACAACATCAACCTCAACATCAACGACAACAACCACAACAACCATAACAACCACAACAACATCAACCTCAGCAACAACAACAACATCAACGACAACATCCACAACAACAACAACAACAAATGTGAATGAAAGTAAATCGTCGAAGGAAAAATTGAGAAAGAAAAGTTTTGTTTTGTTAAAATGTTAGCGTGTAGATCTCCTCAAATAATTTTAATTCCCACTGGTTCAACATTAATAAATCCTTTGAAATTTCGTCGAAGTCAAGATTTTTATATCGTTTCTTTGATTGAATTGAATTGTAACGATTCAACATCGATTCAAACTCAATGGATTCTAAAGAATAATTCGAATGTAATTCCATTCGATTCTGAAATCGAAACAACATCGAGTGAATTATTTATTCCAGCAAGAAAACTTCCTTTCGGATCCTTCGAACTTGAATTAACAATCACAATGACTAAATATCCAACATTGAAAAATTCTTCATCAGTTTATGTTGAAATAACTCCATCAGGAATCACAGCAAATCTTGTTCAATTAGGAACTTCAATGATCACAAGTGGATTCGAACAAGATTTGAGATTAGATCCAGGATCTTATTCGATTGATCTCGATGAAAATACTTTTGATAAAGATGTAAGTGAAATATTCAAACAATTGAAATTAATTCCGATTTTAATTGAAAAATAGAAATGGATTTACAAATATTTTTGTCGAATTTATCCAACATTTAATTTTCCAAATTTCAATGGTTTTTTATTAACAGTTGACGATCAAAGAAATGATTCTTCGAATCCTTCGTGTTTAACGAATCGAACTGGATTTAGATCCGATAATTCTTCATTGACAATTCTCTCTAAATCACTTCAATCGAATCGAACTTATCAATTTATGGTTCAAATGATAAATATTTTGAATCCATCTCAACAAGCAACAGGTTATGTTCTTGTTAAAGTTGAAGAAACTCGTCGACAAATGATCGCCATCGGTTGTGTAATCGTAACTCTTTGTTCTCCGAATCTCGAATATCAATTCGTAAATCCAACAACTCAAGTTGCTCTTTTTTCTCTTTGTATCGGAAATTGTTCTTCAATTCAAAAAATAGTTTGGAATGTTTATTCTGGACAAGCGAATTCTTCTCTTTGGATTTTATTTAATCAAACTCAAAACTATTTCTTCGGCAAGAGTTCGAGTAATTTTACTGTCTTAAATCAATTATTTATTCAAAATCCTACAGTTCAATTTTGGAAATTTGAAGTTGTTTATTCATTTCCAAATCAAACAAGTACAAGTGCATTGCAATTTGTGATAAATCAACCTCCTCAAAATGGTTCTTGTTCGATTTCTCCATCAAATGGAACAATAACAACTTTATTTCAAATCTCTTGTCCAGATTGGTTTGATGAAGATGGAATTAAAGATTATTCGTTTTATTCTTTGCCAAATCAACAGATGATCGCTTTTTCAAGTTTTTCGACTTTTCAAGTTTATTTGCCTTCAGGAGAAAATCAAATTTTATTTGTTGAAATTCGAGATCAATTAAATTGTCTTACGAAATTCAATCTTTCCTCGATCTCAGTTGGAACAGATTCTCAATTGAATACTAATTTACTTTCAACCGGAAACCAGAATGTTGTCTCACAATTGTTAACTTCTTTTTCTCAACAATTTAATCAAATAAATCAACAAAATATTGATAAAGCTGTTGGAAGTGGAATTCCTCTTTCAACTATTTCAATTTCATCTTTAACAACTCAAAATCAACCAACGAATAGTTCATTGAATGAATCAGCTCTTATTGAATTCGAAAAAGAATTAAATTCTCAATCTTCGACAAGAGAATATTTAATTTCTTTTACTCAAAATCTCCAAATAACAACATCGAATAGTATTAAATTACAATCTTCTTCATTAGTTCAACTGACTAAATCAACAAATCAATTAACTCGAAACACAATTTCAATCGCTGCAGATCGATGTTTTCGATTAACTTTAGCTTTACAATCGATTTCGATGAAAATTTCTCAAGAAGATGCAGAAATTTGTTCAACTCAATTATTTCAATGTGCTTCAAATCTTTTATCAGCTGTCAATGGTCCTTTACAACAAAGAACGACGATTTTAGATTTAGATTCTAAAAGAGCAACAGAATTCCCTCAAGATTATGAAACAGATTTAGAATCTGAATGGACAAAAATAAATCTTTTAAATGAAAATGAGAAAAATCTTTATCAACAAAAACAATTAGCAAATCAAATTGAAACGAAAATGAAAGAAATGATTTCTCGATTAAATTCAATTTTAAACATTCATTTAAATGTTGGTCAACAATCGTTTGTCAATACTTCCGAAATTTTCATGAGTTTAGAAAGTGAAACAATTGAATCTCTTTCGAATCGAACATTTGCCAATGGAGCTATTCGATTCCCTGAAATCGTAACAAATCAAACAGAAAAATCAATTCGAATTCAATCGAAAGTCGAGCCTTTAGCTTCGTTTTCAAATTCAGCGAATACAAATGTTTCTCGTTCGATTTCTTTTTCACTTTTCGATTCCGATGGCAAAGAAATTTCTCTCGATTATCCAATAGAAATCTTTATTCCTCGAGATCCAAATCGAATTCTTCCTCCAATGATTCTTCAAAATGTGACGTCTCGTCAACAATTATTCAATTTCCACTATGTTAATATCACAACTATTCTCTCGATTTCAGTTCATATTGAAATCGAACCTTTGAATTCGTCAGTTGGTTATTTATTAATTTATAAATTCGATAAAATTCCTCAATTAAATGAAATCGATGGTTGGACTATCTTCTGTCCTGAGAATTTTCACAATTATTTCGTTGATAATGAACAAACTCGAAATCATAAATCTTTAGTTTTCGGTTTACGAGAATTAAATTCCTCTGAAATCATTTCGTATTGTTCAAATAATAATTCTCAAATGAATCCACCGATTACAAATGAAAGATTTAATTTTACTTCAAATTACGCATTGAGAGTTTATTCATCTGGTTGTTATTTTCTCGATGAAAACAATGAATGGAATGATCGCGGACTTCGAGTTGGAAATAAGACAAATCATGATAAAACTCATTGTTTAACTGAACTTAATTAAATATTTATTGTTCTTTGCTCCTTTTTAAGCCGGCTGACTGCAGTTTATTGCAGCAAGACGACTTATTGCTTTTAACTTGCTTAGTTGCCTAGCAAAATTCTTCTTCTTCTTCTTCTTCCTACGTACGCATGAGTCATATTTCAATTACGCCAACCTTTCTAAGTAGTTGTCCATCATTTTGAAAAGAAAAAAATATATTCAGAATCTGAGAAACAATATTCTAAAATCTATTTTTCGAAATTCAAAGTCGTTCGGGAAATCTAAGATATACAAAATGACTAATTAACATATTATAGTTTCGTCTTATATGAATCATTTTTAATTGACCATTGATACGTCACATGCCTTATGCATACACGATTTAATTCAATTTGTTGAAATTCAAGTTTATCCACTGGCGAGTCTTTTAGAAAAAGAGAGATGAAGTAATGGCTGTTAGAGATCTTTCCTAAAACTTATTCTTCAAGTGATCAATGAGATTAGAAAAAAGCACAACGTATGTCTTTGACTGATATTCTAACTCTATTTGTTTTAACTCTTGCACATTAGGGAATTGCAGTCAGCCGCCTTATCTACTCGGCTTTGTCTCGAGTGGAATTCTAGTTAAATATTTATCTTTTAGAGTTTTTCAGACAATAAAACACAAATGAATTTTATCTTAAATATTTTCCTGAATTAGTGTTGTCGGAAACAATTTTAGTTCTATTTATTTGATTGTCGAACGATGTACCTATAACAGACAAATTTAAATTTAAAGAAATGACATATCACTCTAAAAGTTAGTATTTTTAATTTATTCTGATCGTTGAGAATGTTCTTTTCACTTTGATACATTCAATCAAATTCTTTGATGAATGTCATTTGTTTTTGTTTTGTTTTATTACGAAATCAAATAAAGATTTGTCCTCGATTGACAAAGAAATGATTTTCATCAAAATCATTTATTTTTCTTCACGATGAGTTTTCACTTTTTCTATTCGTTCGATAAATTCAAAGTTTAAATAGTTTTATTTTTGAAAATGAAACTTTTCTTTTCCAAAGGTCAATCGTCGAATCAACCGATGTTTGTTTCCAATTCAACTTGAAATCGAAATTATTTTCCAATTGGGACAAGTCCTTTCGCTTTGTACATTCATACGAAGAATTCGTCGAGAAAAAGAAAACATCGACCAGTTATTCAACGATTTCATTACGTTAATTAACAAAAAAAGCAAAGCAAAATAAAGACTCGAAATGAATTAAGTTAAGTAACAATGAGTTTGAGAAAGATTCGTTTTTCGACCAACTCGTAATCCATCTGATTTCCATTCGTTTTCTTTATTTAAATAATAACAACCGGAGGAATAAACTCGATATTCATATTCTTGATTCTCGCCTTCGAAACCAAAGATTAGAGTTCGATGACCAACTGTTTGTTGATTATCAAGCATAAAAGTAAAATAACTTTGATTGACTTCAATTGAATTAGTAAAACTCGATTGTTTATCGAATTTATAAACGAATCGATAGGGGAAATTAGCTTTGATTTCGAAATGAATTGAAATCGGGAGATCAGTTGTCAGATTCAAAGAATGAAAGGTTTCATTGGTTAAAATCATTGGAGGAATTCGAAGATTTGGATCTCGAGGAATGAAAAATTCTATTGGATTTGAAAATGTTTCGAAAGGAATTTCATTTCCTTTTTCATCGAGAATCGAAATTGACAAAGATCGAGAAAGATTTGTATTCGTTTCGATTAGAGATCGACCGTAAACAGCCAATGGTTCCATTATTGACTAAAAATCAAAAGAAATTCAAAAGAGAAAAAGAGAGAAACGAACTCGAAAGGAAACAGTTTGATTTCGATTTAAATTCGATGATGATAAATTCATTCGAGTCAAAAGAAATTGAAGAGAAACGGTTTCCAACGAGAGAAAAACTTGAGGTGTTTCAATTGAATAATTTTGTCCGAGATTTAAATGTAAATTTAATGAAGAAGTTAAGATGAAAATGATTTGATTTCGTTTGTCATTGAGTGAATCAGCTAATTCCTTTTGAGAATCAAAAACCCATTCGACTTGAGAATCTTTTTCGAGAATTTCCATTCGTTTTTGTAAAGGTCCATTGGCAGCAGTTAAAACATTCGAAGCACATTGAAGAAGTTGAGCTGCAATCGTTTGAACATCTTCAAAAGGCATTTTCTCCAACCAAATTTGTAATTCTTTTGTTAATTCAAAACATTTCTCTGAAATTATCGTTAAACTTGTTCTTGTTAATTGATTTGTTGAACTAGTTAACTGAACAAGTGAGAGAGATTGTAATTTCAAACTATTCGCAGATGTTATTGGAAAATCAATTAAAGATTTGATTAAATCTTCTCGAAGATTTGCTTGTTCATTGATTTCTTTTAGAAATTCTAATCGAGCAGATTGATTTGTTGATTTCTCCTTCTCAATACTAATTCGACTCAATAATGAAGAAACCGAAATAGTTGACAATGGAATTCCATTTGAAATAGCTTTGTCCATCATCTCACTTTCTTTTTCATTAAATTCTTCAGTAATTAAACTTATGATTTGACTAATTTCATTTTGATTTAGATTTGAAAATAATAAATTAGAAAATGGTTGTTTAGTAACAACAACTGAAGAAAGATTGAATTGAGTAATTCCATCTAAATAATCACGAATTTCAACGAAAAGATCGAGAGAATTTCCGATTGGTAATCGAACTTCAAATGATGAAATTGGAGAAAAAGCAATGATTTGTTTTGTTCGAGTGAATAGCGAATATTCTTTAATATTTTCTTTGATTTTCCAATCTGAACAAGTGATATTGAATAGAGTGTTTGTTGTTCCATTTCGAGGATTGATTTCACAAGAACCGTTTGATGGAGGAGGATTTATTTCGAAATTCAACGCACTTGAACTATTCATTCGTTCGAATTGATAAATAACTTCGAATTTCCAATGAGTTTCATTTCGAAAATGAATCAAACAAGTGAAATTAGTCGTATTTCGACCGAAAAACCAAATATTTTCAAAATTTGCCATTTGTTCAAATAAAATCCATTTAGTAAAGTTTTGTGTTGAATTTATTCGACCGAAATAAATATTCCAAATGAGTTTTTTCTCTTTCGGACATTCGTTGACACAAAAGGAAAATAAAGCGATTTGAGTTGTTGGATTTACTTTTTGAAATTCGACATTTGGAGAACAAAGAGATTTTATCACGCATCTTCAAAATACAAAAAATATTCGACTTTTTCAATTTCAAAAAATTACCCAATGGCAATCATTGGCCGAGTTGAATCTTGAACTTGAACAATAACATAACCTGTCGCTTGAAGAGAAATATTTCGACGATTTGACATTTGAACAACAAATTGATAGTCGAAAGTCTTTTTAAGAACATTGGCAAAGATTGTTAATGAAGATTGATTTCCTTTGTATTCAAATTGAGTTAAATTGAAAAAAACATTGATTTTAACTAATGATTCGACTGGAGGATAAAATCGACAAAAATATTCGTATTTCCAATCCGAAGAATTAAATTCGAATCCATCGGGATCTTTTGAATAATTTCCTGGATTTAAAATTAAATTCTGTTGATCACCACTTGTGACAACTGATGTTCCTAATGGAACGAGATTTGCTGTTACACCTGATGGACTAATTTCAACATAAACTGATGAAGAATTTGTTAAACTTGAATTGTCTATCGTTGTTACTCTTAATTCTAATTGATAAATTCCATATCGAAGAGTATTTGATGGAATATACAATTCACTTCGACTTGTCATAATCTTTTTATCAAATTCAATTTCGGAAAGATTATTATTTGTCGAGTTCCTAATCGACCATTTTTTGATTGTTGACAAAGTTTTATTACAATCGAATTTTATTGTTGATAAAATATAAAAATCTTGACTTCGACGATATTGATATGGAACTGTTCGAACATTTGACTCCGGAATTAAATTTATTATTACAAAATTACAATCGGATCTATTTTCTGAACAATCAATTCAATTCAATTTATTTTTTCTTTCAAATCATTCAATTCACCTGTTGCCAGTTTCGAATCGTTTGTTGGCGGAACTTCGACAAAAACACTTTCTATTTCAAATCAAAACAAACAAAAACTTACTGCAAACTTGATTTTTCACGATTTTTTGTACTCGATTATTATTGTGATCGGTGACATAAATATTTCCATAACCATCAAATGACATAGTTTGAGGACCAGATAATTTATCGTTTGTTGAACCGTTTCCACCAGAACATCCAAAAATACAACGAAAACCATTTTCATCTGAACCAATTATTCGATGATTTCCACGATCAACAATAAAAAGATATTGATTACCATCGAGAACAATTCCTGATGGATTAACAAGTTCGATTGTTAGTTTTGTTGATCCATTTCCTGCAACAGTGGTTCCATTTCGTTGATTCAATCGAAATAATTGAATTCGATGATTCCAATAATCTGCAGCATATAAATCTAAATTAATATCAACGAATATTCCACAAGGATTCGTAAGCATATTCGATTCAGATCCTTGAACACCTGTTCCAGCAACGATTGTTGTTGTGCCATTCGACCATTTTTTATCAACTCGATGATTATAAATCATTGAACAGTATAAATTCTCATAAATATCGATGAAAAGACCGAAACAATATGATGTAACATTCATAACCGATATCCATCTTTCATTTTCTACAATCCACTTATCAACACTACCATTTGTATATCCATTATCAACATAAACATCACCATTCGCTGTTACAAATAGTGATAATGGATCTGATAAATTACCCTTGATAGTTTTTGTTGGATTGAGATGATTTTCATTTAGCCAAATATGAATTTGACCAGTTTGTCGATTGAGTATGTAAATTGAATTGTTTGAATTGACAAAGACACCAATTGGAAGTGAGCCCACAAAACTTTGATTGGTAAAAGTCGTTGCACTTGAATTCCAAGTTGTGTTTAAACAAAATCTTGGTTGATTATAGGAAAGTGTCAAAACTAGAAATAAAAGTAGCAATGGACTAATGAAACTATAGATAGGGAAATTGTTAAATGGTGAAATATCTAAGACTAGAATCGTTCGAACAGAGAGCGAGAAAGAAAAATAGATGAAGTGTTTCTTGTTGAAGTTTAACAATTTCTCATTGAAAAACGATTTGGATTTCTTAAAGAGTAACGAGCTAATGGTGAATTGGATTTTGCAACAAATTTGAAAATGAGAGAAATTCTAAGAAATTCAATTGATTTCCCGTGTTGCACAAACCGGTTGTTTTTCGTCAGATTTTCTCCTTTCAAATTGAACAAATTTTTTTTAATCTTAGAAAACTGTCAGAATTTGAATCAAAATCGGGTCTCCCTATATTTGTAAGCGTGCTGAAGCCACATCGCCCAAATTTGCTTAGTTTTTGATATTGAAATTAATTAAAGATTCCGCTAGAAAAAATACTGATTCGTTTGTCTTTGAACCTACGACGATGAATTTTAGAGAACAAGTTTTCAAACATTGTAAACCATTTTCTTTGATAAAAACTAACCCTATTATGAGATTTTCTAACGAAATTATAGACAAATCGGTGAAACTAAAGGCGTAAAATGAAAAATCGAGAACATGGGTTATAAAGCAATCGGATAAATGACACATGGTAGCTTTTATTTGATTCTCAATGAATTCATTTGTCTACTCAACCGACGAACTCATTTGTTCGTAACAATTCTACAATTCAAATCTTTAATCAACAAGAACATATCGTTCACCATCTTAAAAGACTATTACCATTTAGTCATACGCAACTATCAACTTTAACTTCAGAGTAAAACTAAACTCACAAATCTAGTCCTCGCGATGTTAAAATGAAAATGATCAAGAATATGTTAAAATTAAAAACATAGACCCATCAACACCGCAACCACCAGACTTTTCTATAACACTGAAATTTTTTTTTACAATTGATTTATTTCCCCTTAATTGATTTTTCTACAAATTTATATTCACCTTCATATGAGAGTAACCAGATTTCCTTTCGCATGGAATCAAGGATTCATTTCTCTCTTCTTATCTACGATCTCTGATTAACATGAATCGATTTCTCTGTTAAATCGAGAGAAAACTCATGCGAAACAATCATTAGTCAAAAGTAAAAAATGCGATTTTGGCCGTTGATTTTGAGAAAATCGAATAATTTTCATACTTACGATCAGATTTCTTTGATAAAGAGATCTTTTGTACTCGATTATTAAATTGATCAGTGACATAAATATTTCCATAACTATCGAATGACATAGCATAAGGATAAGATAATTTATCGTTTGTTGAACCTTCTTCACCAGAACATCCAAAAATACAACGAAAACCATTTTCATCTGAACCAATTATTCGATTATTTCCATGATCAACAATAAACAAATGTCGATCACCATCGAGAATAATTCCTGTTGGAAAATGAAGTTCGATTGTTAGTTTTGCTGATCCTTTTCCTGCAACAGTTATTCCATTTCGTTGATTTAATCGAAATAATTGAATTCGATGATTCCAATAATCTGCAACATATAAATCTAAATTAATATCAACGAATATTCCATAAGGATTGTTAAGCATATCCGATTGAGATCCTCGAACACCTGTTCCAGCAACGATTGTTGTTATGCCATTCGACCATTTTTTATCAACTCGATGATTATCATACATTGAACAATATAAATTCTCATCAATATCGATGAAAAGACCAGAACAATGTGATGTAACATTCATAACCGATATCCATGTTTCATTTTCTACAATCCATTTATCAACACGACGATTGTTTCCATTATCAACATAAATATCACCATTCGTTGTTACAAATAGTGATAATGGATCTGATAAATTACCCTCGATAGTTTTTGTTGGATAGAGATGATTTTCATTTAGCCAAATATGAATTTGACCAGTTTGTCGATTGAGTATATAAATTGAATTATTTGAATTGACAAAGATACCACGCGGTAGTGTGCCCACAAAATTTTGATTGGCAAAAGTCGTTGCGCTTGAATTCCAAGTCGCATTGATTCGAAATCTCGGTTGATTAAATGAAAAAGTTGCACTAGTTAAATATTGTTGTTGATAGATGAACAAACTAATCCAAATCCGAAGAAACATTTGAATTGCAAAGATTTTTTTTATCTGTCTGTTGATTTCAACTGTCGACATGTTTTTTAAAACAATTTGCCGGTTTTGTCAATAAGAAGATAAGTCACGTCATTAAATATTATCGAACAACAAATGTTTTTTCTATCTAAATTTTCATGATTTTACAAGTTTAATTTATTGAGACTTTGATTTGACAGACATTGGATAAACTAAGTAAATTACTTACGACTTTTGATTAGTATATGTACTGTTAGTAAAAAAATTTACTTTAAAAAGTGGTTATAATTGTCATCGTTATTTATAAATGAGTTCTACTATTAAATATCCAAATCGTTATGTACTAGTTGTTGGATTTTGGTAAAATCTACATATGAAATCATTTCTTTCGTAATTGATTTCGATTGTTGATTGATTGCTGTCGATATTAATATATTTCATTTGTTTTTAAATTATCTCAAATACAAATGTAACGAATTTTAAATGAATGAATTGATAGAATGAGTGATGGAATGTGAGACGAAATGGAGAAGTAGCGAACTGCCACTCTCGGTATAAGATGTTTATTCGGCTATTTCATGTTTCCAAATCGTGTTCATTTACAAGATGAAACACGTACTTTATATATGGTCGCACAAGAGAGAGAAACCATTTGCTTTAAGAATTCACCTGTACATATCAACGTTTAGTGTCAGACATACAGGTATCATCATAAGACTAAGATACCTGTTCGACTTGTTCGAACTCCAATGAGAGAGAGAATGGAATCAAAATCTGATAGGTTGATACTCGATAAAAAAAACGGTAAAACAAACGAAGTGTTAATGAAGTGATCAAGGATTTGTGTGACGAATATGGATGTTGAGTTGAGGGAGATAAATTCGAATATAAAATCTGCTTTGACTTTGAATTCTTGGTTGAAATGAGAATTTGTCCGTTGTCATGGTTGAAAGTGTAAATAGAGTTAGTGGGATTGAAATGCAAACCGATATGACTGTGATTAGCAAATGTTGTTGTTGTTGTTCGAGCTCAAGAAGAATTCGAACGGAAAATTGGTTGATTAGAGGAAACTAGGAATTGAGTTTGAATCGGAGAGAAAAACAGAAGAATCCAGTAGATAAACATTTCGTGACTTTTATTGGAAAATAAAATGTTTGAGTTTGATGAATTTGATTTGTCTATTATTTGAACACGTCGAATAATCTATTTGAAATATTTATGTAATTAAACAGTTGATTAGACATTTTCTCAAGAATATCCATCGACAATTATTGATTAATCAGAGATTGACAAAAATCTCATTTTTATTTGTAACTGTTTCTCTCTACAGAACCTTTTCTTTTCCTAATCAAATCAACAATTCAAATTTAGAAAAACTAAATATGATTAGTTATTGTCCTTAAGTTAACTTGCTCGTTTAGTTTTTTTTACTGAAAATTTGGTGTTTTTTTTTGAATTAAACATAGGCACATTAGTGCGCTGAGAGTAATTCCTATTTACTTCGAATTAAATTTTTTGTTTCACAATCCTCATTGATTTCTACAGGCATTTCAACAAAATTCAATTTTGACATGTCGAAAGTTCTAAGAACTTGATTCGATCTACTAGAAGAATCTTTATTTTTATTTGGTATTTATCTCACATTCAAATTAGATAAGCAGGTGAAGAGAAAAACAAAACATAAGATCGATACATAAAGTGATTTGCTACCTGTTTGTACTTTCGTAAAGATTTTCTAAAAAATGAATTGATATTTATTTTTTCTTCCAAAAATAATTGAATTCACCTGTTGGTAGAACTTCTAATTCGATGATTATGAGAATCTACAACATAAAAGTTGTCGACATGTTTTTAAAACAAATTGGTTTTGTCACGTCATTAAATATCATCGATATTTTATTTCGATAAATTCTTTCTTTTCCACGACTACCAATCTTCAACAAGCATTAAAACTATTTGAAAATGCATTGAATATCTATCAACATGCATTCTCTTTGCAACATCCAAATGTACTTAACGTTAAAGCAGACATTGAACGTGTATCCTCTCAATTGAAATAATATTTCCCGAATTAAATCATTAATAATCAGCATACTCTTTCAGATTTCTCGTATAATCAATCGATATTTTCTCCGAATGCTATTTTACTTTTTTTAAAAATTGCTTGAAGTAACTATAGTATTTGATTTGAAAGCAATAAACTTTGTCTTTTATGTTCATCCAATGAAATATCAATGTTAAATGCAAATCTATTTATTTCTGTTTCGAATGTCAATATCAGTCAGAGTCGTTTTGTTTCAATTATTTTTCGAAATGTATCGATATTGAATTGTTTCCTATTGAATATTAAGGATAAGCAGACTAATAATTCGGAATATATCGATTGAAGATATTCGAATTCTAATTGTATATACATTCCTTTTTACAATATTATGAAGTTAAACTTACAAATATTTCACAAGACTAAGATAGATTAAGTTGACATGATTTCATTGTGCTCAATTTCAGCTATACTTTTCAGTTGATGTTTCGTTTAGATTATTCGGAATACGTTTTATCAATCAAAGTTATTTTTATTCAAACGAGAAACAAGTAAGTTTATTAGCAAAATGGATTTTAGTACGACTAATAGCTATATCCTAAAGGTTTTTCTTTTCTTGTACAGATGAATATCTAACGAATATGAAAGAGAAAAAAAAAGAATAATGTCCTTGATTGTTTTTAATCATCGAAATGCGAAGATAAAATACACCCATTCGTTTTTCAAAACATAGTTGTTATTTTCCAAAATAGGAAGAAAAAGTCAGTTTGATTAATATGCAACACGTGGATAACAAGTTTACCTTTTACCATTCTCGCATCAAATTCATATTAAGAAGGTGAGCTAAAGAAAAAAAACGTTAAAAGGAAGAGAACAAATAAAACGAATTGCGTTTTGCTTTTCCTACCCAAAAACATCATTCTATCTGTTTCATATAAACAACGTCGTTGGTAAATACTAAACATATAAAACTATGACTGGTGTAAACAGTAAATCGTTAGAAATACCTAATGATAATCTGGAAACATTTTCAATCTTTTGGCTTGATGCACAAGTTAATGCAACTGAACACAATCGAAATACTCAATTAAAACTCAGAGAAATTATTAATCATTTAAAAACATTCGATGATCTAGGTGAATGTTATCAGAAGATTCTTTCACTTTCAACACAAGATCGATTGGTTCTTATAGTGAGTGGTCGATGTGGTCGACAATTAGTTCCTCAAATACATCATATTAGACAAGTTTCATCGATTTATGTCTATTGTATGGATAAGAAAGCCAATGAACAATGGGCGAAAGATTTTATTAAAATTAAAAGTGTTATTGTTCAATTAAAAGATCTCATTCATGTTGTTAAACAAGATCAAAAAAGTCGAGTTAAAATTGAAGAACCATTAACCATAAATATATTTAATGTTGCCAACAAGAAAGATCAATCGACTACTGGATTAAATGGTAATTTCGTTCATTCTCTTCTCTTAATCGATGTTCTTATTCGAATGAAACCGATCGAAAGTGATAAACAACAATTGATTCAATTATGTAAAAAAGAATATCGAACCAAT
>Ga0209935_1001837_pt1 | contig 30054 bp, 44 predicted proteins | sample ThiBio_1000_plan_2_FD_183958 | JGI IMG/M metagenome (GOLD analysis project Ga0209935, IMG submission 183958) | Wastewater bioreactor microbial communities from Cape Town, South Africa - Thiocy_cont_1000_plan (SPAdes) | ecosystem: Engineered > Bioreactor > Thiocyanate-remediating >...
GCGGTCGGTTGCTTGGGGCCGGCGAGGGGATGCGCAGAACGCCTGGGCGGTGGTGGTCTACGTTCTGTGGTGGCGTGCACGCGTGACGGAGCGAACGACAAGGTCAGCGAGGTGCTCCGAGCACGAGTACGAGTTCTAGCAGCAGCAGCAGCAGCAGATTGGCAGAGAGCGAGGACGATGACGGATGATGACGACGACGAGGGATATCGCGTGGATGTCGCGAGTACGAGACGGATAGATGGATGAATGAACGCCACGTCAGCTGGAGGAAGTGGTGCTCGCTTGTTGACGACCGTTACGTCGTCGTCGTGAGCGTCGGATGGCGAGGCACCGCAGAGAGAGAGAGGGAGAGGCAGGCGGAGAGGTAGAGAGGCAGCGAGCGAGATATGGGTAGGTATTGATAGATAGCGAGGAGCAGATAGCCTGCGTAGGGGCCTGGTTGCCACTCTCGGAGGACGTGTGTGGGATCGAGCAGAGGACCGTGCTACTTACCTGAGGTTGGGGAGGCGAGCGGGTGTGCGGGGAGGTTCTTGCAGCAAGACCGAGCAGAGAGCAACGCACGAGAGAGAGAGACGCGACAGCAACACACAAACGCACACGCACACGCAACGAAAGAGAGCAACTGAGCGAGTGGTAGAGAGAGAGGCGCCACACGGAGAGAAAGCGCCCTCTCCTTCCTTCCTCCTGCTGCTGCTCTCGCCTCACTGCTCGTGTCTCTGAGCAACACACGCACTGGAACCAGTGGCGCATCACTGAAGAAGCACTGCGACGCCAACCTCTCTTGCTCGCCTCGCCCCTCTGCCGCGCCACTGTACAGCCCTCGGGGCCCGCCACCTTCCTTAATCATAGTTCCACCCGGGATACGTGCCCCGCTTTGGTCTTTCGGCCTATCACGGCCGTGGCTGTTCACTCGCAGGCTTACATCCGGGGCACATGCCCCTGAAGAACAGCATCCTCTCGTCTCGTTGATGGCTGCTGGCTCTCTCTGGCTCAATCGCGCGGAACGAGGCACTCTACGCTCGTCTTGGAGCACCTGAAGCAGGAGGGTAGCCGTGAGAGTAATATCCAACTCCAACGTGAGACAACAAACAGAGCGAGAGCGAGAATGAGTAATGGACAATGGTGCGGCTATGGTTTAGTCGACTCGAGCAGAATCGATGACATGATGCAGTTCGAGCAGCCGAATGGAGTGCTGGTGTTGGTGCCGGGGAACGAGTGAGGCAGTGCGGAGGAGCAGGTGGCAGCGAGTGGACAGTGACAGGGCGGCGTGGGAGCGAAGGAAGAGGAAGAGGAGGAAGGTGAATAAGCAGCGGCAATCGATGATGCTCACTTGACCAGCACCGAGTTTGGCGTGTCGGTGTCGAGGCGGAACTTGTTGGCTGCTACCTCGCGGCGGTTCTCGCGCAGTCCAGCGAGCCTGTATGTCGAGTTCTGAAGCGCCAAGATTGATCCTCTACATGCATCAAGGCCAAAGCAAGCGATTAGTACGATATTGCCAACAACAAGAAGAATGGCTGGCAGGATGACTGAATTGGCTGGCTCGCTGGCTGGATGGATGGATGGATGGATGGATGGATGGATGGATGGATGGTCGATGGATGGATGGATGGATGGATGGATGGATGGATGGTTGGATGGATGGATGGATGGATGGATGGATGGATAACGATAGATCACGATAGATCACGATAGATCACGATAGATAGATAGATCACGATAGATCACGATAGATCACGATAGATAGATAGATCACGATAGATAGATCACGATAGATCACGATAGATAGATCACGATAGATAGATCACGATAGATAGATCACGATAGATAGATAGATAGATCACGATAGATAGATAGATAGATAGATAGATAGATAGATAGATAGATAGATAGATAGATAGATAGATAGATAGATAGATAGATAGAGAGATAGATAGATCACGATAGATCACGATAGATAGATCACGATAGATCACGATAGATAGATCACGATAGATCACGATAGATAGATCACGATAGACATTGATATCTACAGGGGTGGGAGGTGGTGTATGGCAGCGGTTCATACCCAACAGCGCCAACGATGAGTGCCGCCCAGCCTCCAACTCGACGAGGAATCGGTGGCTTCGCTGTAGGCCCCACGAACACCACATAAACGCGAGTGAGTATCGCCTGGAGCGGTCCAAAGAGCGCGCGAGAGAGAGAGAGGCGCTGGCAAGCAGCGTACCAATCAGGTGGTAGCCGATGGGATACGAGAGCGCCGTGGCGCCGAGCACGAGAGCCCAGTCGCCGACACGGAAGTTGCTCACGGCCAGTGATACCGGCGGAGCATGGTGTACGACGGGATAGGTGGGCTTGGAGAATACCACGGCCATCGCGAGAAGGATCGAGAGCGAGAGAGAGAGAGAGTGCGTGCGTGTGCGAGAGGGCGAGCAAGCAAATGAACGCGGACCACGTAAAAATCTGCGCGAAATATCTTCCTCTCCGGCCTGCTTGGGGTTGTTCAGGAATATTGAGCTAACAAGCTGGATTCCCAAGATATGGATGATAGGTTTATTATTCGTGGTTCTCGAAACTATCAGGAAGTACGGATTTTTACAAGGTGTTTGGCTGGGTTGTGGGCCTTCAGGAGAACTGTCGACCGTGGCACGGACCCTCTTGATTGAAGTGATTGGCCACGTACGGCTCCATGCACAACCAGCAGAACTGATGGCGACACGCCGTGCATGTCATGTGGTTGCAACCGCCGTTCTTCTCAATGTTGGCGTGGCAGTTGGGACACGGCTTGGCGTGCTCCTGCACCCACTGCTGGTAGCGTTGCTCGACCTGGTCGTCTCTCATGGCCGCGTACTCGTCGCACGTCATATCGGCGTGCCACTCGCGCCTGCAGTGGAAGCAGTACGTGTACTGGCATGCCGGACACACCTACACTCACGTTCCCGGTCCACGGAGGCGTGAGTCGACACTCTTCTTGCTCTTGTTGCGGCTGAGAGGCACGAACCATGATGGGCCGATCAGGGTCTCCGAACATTACGATGCCGCACGACGCCCTCGGACACCATACGACTCCCGGACGCGATGCCATCGCCGTGTTGAAGGCAAACTCTTGGTACTGTAGGTACAGCTCCTCTGGCAGCAGCTGTTTGAGCTGCTCGACCTTGAACTCCGAGCCACAATCGGGCGCCAGGCACCGGATCGATGACACGTTTCCCTCCGAGATCTTGGCCGTCAAATAGCCCACGATGCACGAGTTGCAGAAGGCATGTGCACATGGGGTCATGATGAACATGTCGCGCACCGTGAATGAATCACCGCTACAGCACATCAAATCAATGAGCCACCCAGCCAACCAGTCAGCCTATCAGAGCGAGCGAGAGAGAACATACCAAACAGGACACTCGACTTGTGTATCGGGAGCCGTCTGGTCCTGAACGACGACCGATTGCGAGGCGGCATAGTTCAAGACTCGAATCGAAATGGCGAGGTCGACCGAGTCGCGGTGGTACATCTTAACCATACCGTCGTACGGCAGCGTGTACTTGGCCATGTCATACTGGCATTCAGCACTGCGGAGTACCGTTCGAGCGTCAGGCCTCGTTCCACGTTGCACGCCAAGCCGCTGCTGCTGTCAACCTCCATTGCACGTACATGGTCTTGTAGTACAGCGTGTGAACCTCCACCAAGCGGAAGTGAATGATCGGCTCGGCTGACCAGTTGTCCGACAACGGCCATTGCATCGCAGCTTTGATCTCTCCTTCATCGGCCTCCTGAACTCGCCGAGCGACGTCCCCTCGCGCCCGTGTTGGTTGCTGAAGGATCGAGAGCAGCAGGCGAGTGTGCGCGCGCGCACAGGCACACGTACATTGAGGTCTACTTGGCGCGGTTGGTCGCACGCCGTGATCACGAGGCGCAATCGCTTTCCGCGGTACTTGGAACGAAACTCGGGCGTCATCGCCAAGTGGTGCGCTGCTACCGCCACCGAGGCCGGTCGATTGCGGCAGAACACGAGCTCGAGGAACTGGCCAAGGTTTTGCTCGCTACACACCAAGCGCAACGGTGTCATCGTGAAGAGAGGCTCGCTACGCGGTCGTGAGTACGCCGTCGGATTGGTCTGTTGGCGCACAGGCAACATCATCAAGGCGTCTCTTGTTCGTCAGCTACGCACTCGCATATTTGCACGTTGTGCAGACAACAAGCTTGCGTACCCTTCGCGTCATCATGGCGAGGAATTGCGTCGTTTCATAGGTCGACAAGGAAATCTGATCCTCGCGATTGTCGGCTCCGGTGCCCATGAACAGAACGCGGCAAGTCTCCGGGAGCGAGGTCTCTTCGCCCGTGCGCACTGCAGCCGTTCGCAACACCACTACGACGTCGCACAGCTCGAGCGGTTGGGTCTTCAGCAACGAGAGGCCGATACGTGCCGTCCTCTCGACCGATGCTACCGAACAAATGGGAAACACTCGATAGAAGCGATCGAGTCCCAGCAGATCCACGACGAACTGTGTAGTGCATACCACCGCCCGCTACAGTCAGCAAGAGGACGGCGTGCACGCAAACAGCAAGCGGACACCGATTGACTGACCTCTCCTTCACACTCGATCATGAGCTCGGTCACATCCGAGATCTCGAGGTTGTGCTGCTCGATCGTGGTCGCCAGCACCGGCAGCACATCTTCCAACTGCGTTCCGACGGCTGGCTTGCCTTCGGGCTTCAGAAGCCATCGAGTGTTATTCTCTCGTTGGCGTACGATTCTGTGCACAATAGTAGGTAGGCAGCAGTTCAGAACGAGGTCCTTTGTCTGAGCGAGGACGAGGAGAGATAGAGAGAGATGGGATCAGAACGTACGATGCACCAATGTACCACGTGGCAGCACCGATACCGACCGAATTCAACATGACGAATCGACCAGTGAAGCCGGCTGGAAGGTCATTTTGCAACGCCGCGAGTTGCTCAGCGGAAAGCTGCACGAACAGCCCAACACACGCACGCTCAAGTGAGCAATCCGGATCAAACTGGCGGGGTCCGTCGTCGATACCTCGCGAGCTTGGTTGGTGACGAGCTGCAACATGGCGCCAAAGAAGACGCCAGCCTCTGCAAGCGTGTGCGAGTCGTCGAGGATGCGAGCTCCGAACACGAGGTTCTGCTGGGTCACGGGAATGTCGAAGACAAATCGGCTCGAGAGGCGCTCCTTCAGCTGCAGCACCGTCTCGCCGAGCTTGCACTTGATGCTCAACGAGGTCCTGGAGGCCACGTTGTACACGGTGAATCGCACGATCAACTTGTCCTGAATCTCGGACGGACACAACGAGAACTCCTCAGCCTCGGCAATCAACTGACTCTCCGCCAATGGCAGGGCCCCGAATTTTGCTGAGGATTCCATGGATTCGAGTCAGCTCAAATGAGAGAGAGCGAGAGGGAGAGAGAGGGATTGTACCATTGCACTCGGACAAGGGCTTGAGGTACGAGGCAGCACACACGATGACGCGATGAATCAACGGCGGCATTGCAGCCCAATCGATAAAGATCGACACACTCGTGGTCGAGCCCTCGACCACACGCGAGTATCGAATCGCATCGCCGATCGTCGGCTGGGTCACATTACACATTTCGCATTCTTCGATCAGCTCGCGTATTCGATGGGGGAACGAGGCACGTCGCTCATTGCCAAGAGGCAGCGGCAGGTACCTGGCCCTGCCACACGACGCCTCCGAAGGCGCCATTCTCCATGTAGAGGGTTGCGACCAGATCCACCGGCGAGTTCTCCACTACTCGCAATACACAGAATCACATTCAATTCGATTCAATCCACGCAAGTGATTGATTGATTGATTGGTCAGTCCAACAGTTCGAATACAGCCTTGCTTGTCTGTCGTTCATCGTACTTTCGCTCACCAACGAGAACTGTGCATCAACCATTAAAGAGCGTCAATTGGGGGTAGGTCAGTCAATCGTGCGCGGTTTGCAGAGATCGCGATTGGAGAAACGGGATTGCGTACGACAATCGGAACGTCGAGCTCACATGGCTCGAGGCGCTCATACGTGTGCGTCGCAGGCAGCACCTCTGCCCCCGAACCAAGCCAACGCTATCAGTTAGAACTCGAATCCAATCAATCAAGCAATCGGCAACGTACGAGAGCGAGAGAGCGAGCGATGCTGGTCGTTCAGGTCGGCCTCGAGAGCGAGCTGCTCCTCCTTCCTCATGCGCAGGCTGCGCGACACTCGCTGGATGCCGTGCACCGACGCCTCGACCGCTCGTGCTGGCACATACTACGCCAGCCCAAACCAATCGACCCGTGTGTGTAAGAGACCAGGTGCGCGATGGCGATGGCGAGTGCGAGGCGCCGCTCGTTCGTACGCTGATGACCGCCAGCGGGCCGACGATGGCGATCTGGCCGACGTAGCCGCCGACGGCTCCCGCCAAGCCTCCCAGGTACCCGAGCCCCACCCTACACGCATCACCCAACCACCGCCCAATGTCTCAGCTACGGCCCCCGGCCCTTGCCCATCCGGCTCGCTCCCCCACGTGGCTGCAATGTGTATTCTTCGCGCTGCAGCATACGTCGGGACGCCGAGAGTGACGACGGCTGCGCCTGCGCCTCCTCCGGCCGAGCCACTGAAGAGCACAATCGTGAGGCCGAGACCCAGCGCGAACCCGGCCACGCCGCCTACCACCGAGCCTACCGTGCCGCCGACACACGACGCCGTTCGTCCTGTCGATTCGGGCGCGAGTCAGCAATTCAATCACACGAACGCAGCTTGCGGCGATGCGAGCAATGGGGCGGCGCGCACCATGGATCAGGGTGAACTCTCCCGAGAAGCGACGGCCAAGCAAGGCCCACTCGCGAATCTCGGATGTGTCGAAGAGGCGCAAGAAGAAGCGGCGATACGCTGCGTTGACTTGTGATGTGTGAACGAGCTCCATTGCTGCAGCGGGGAATCAAGAGCTACCAAACGATGCAGCGGATGATGATGAATGGATTGAATAGAGAGCCACCAAGCGATGCAGCGGATGATGTGAGTGGATTGGGGAGAGCTACCAAACGATGCAGCAGATGATGAGAGTGGATTGAATAGAGAGCTACCAAACGATGCAGCAGAAGATGATGGGTGGATTGAATAGAGAGCTACCAAACGATACAGCGGAAGATGAGAGTGGATTGGATAGAGAGCTACCAAACGATGCAGCGGAAGATGAGAGAGGATTGAATAGAGAGCTACCAAACGATGCAGCGGAAGATGAGAGTGGATTGGATCGGCGTGGTGCGAAGAGACCAAATAAAGAGGCGCAGAAGTAGCGGAGGAGCTTTCCTATTCTTCGCCTCTTTCGCCACTTTCGCCACTTTCGCCACTTTCGCCACTTTCGCCACTTTCGCAGTTCCGCGATATTCCGCTGCCACGGCGAGCGATATTCCGTCAGTTGCTTCGTTTCTCCGCCCTCGCTGCCTCTCTCTCGCCCAACCTCAAACCCCAAAGCCCAAAGCCCAAAGCCCAAAGCCCCACTTCACACCATGGCCTTGTCTTCAGAGTTGGGTCGCTTGTTCGATATCGTGCTCGGTGTCTTCTTCGCCTTGTTCGTCATCGTGTCGTTCGCGGTCGAGGCGCCAGTGTGCATGGGAGAGCCGGTGCTGCCGACGTCGCCCAACTTCTTTGTGCGCAAGTCCTACGAGTGGGGCATCGAGGTGCGTCCCGTCGCTCTCGTCTCGCTTGCTTCCTAGCCATGATGCATGGCGCTCATTCGAGGATCGACGCATCGTCTCGATCTCTCGTGCGCGGTCTCATTTGCTCGAGAGCAGGCCGACATGTTGTGGGTCAAGATGCCGCAATGGACGCGCATCGCCGTGTGCTACCATGCCTTCGGCTTCGGAACGTGCTACCTGCTCTTCGCCATCATCTTCCTCTTTGGCACCAAGTGGCTGCCGAGCTTCATCATGTGCATCTGCTCCGCGAAGCTCTACGCTGGTGCCGTATGTATCCCATCGCATCGAACCACTCCATATGATCTTTGATTCCGTATCGCCAAGCGACAATGATTGAATCTCTCACACTCACACGCACGACGATGTTGTTGTGTAGTTGTACATGACCGCCAACCTGCTCAACGAGCAGTACCCGCCGAGTGACCCGCGTTTGTTCGTGTTGCAGAGTGCCTCGTACATGGTCATTCCGTTCCTCGCCATCATTCGCGCCAACGCATGGCGCAGCCACAGCAAGCCTGCTGCAGCCGCCGCCACTCCCAAGAAGACCAAGTAGGCTTGCGACGCCACTCATTTATTCGAAGCTACTACCTCTATCGCCTCTATCGCCTCTACCGCCTATACCGCCTATCGAAAGCAATCTTCGTGTCGGAAACGAGACTATCGAGACGAGACGCAAGTGAGATGGTTCGCTGCCGTGTCGATCTCCTGGAACGTCGGCTTGAGGATCGCAATGAAGCCTTCGGTAGTCGCCTATCGTACCAAACATCACGTTTCGCGCGTCACATTGCCATCCACCTCCCCGATAAGCATCATCACCCGAAAACAAACACAAACACATACGCACACACACACTTGATTGACGGCGATCCTGACCGTACCTTCTCGGGCGAGGATAGCAACGATGGATCATCGACCAATCGACGGTTGATCTCGATCAGATGGCCACGCACACACGCCAGCACGAGGAACTCGCTGCCGTCGGTGCACTTGATCTCGCACAAGGGCGAAGATACCTCCATCCAGATGCCGCCCTTCTTGCGCTTGCCCTGCACTTGATTCTGGAGTCGATCGACCTTGCCGACGTTGTAGTTGATCGATGCCACTTGCTTACCCAAGCGTGGAATCGAATGGGAAGCAGCCAGACCAATGATGCAGAGTCTGCACTCGATCACACACACACGCACACACGCGCTCATGCATCAGTGGGCTTGAATTGATGCCAGTCCCATCCATGCATCGAGCACATCGTGGCTGTACCCATTCGTGTGTTGATAGACGTATTGGTCGCAGTTCCACTCAGTGTCCACGGGCGAGATCCAATCCGACGAGGCGTTCGGTTTGCACAGCGCCCACGCACGCAACAGCTGCGCCGTAGCGATGAACTGGTCGTAGTAGCGATCGACCACGGTCGGCAGTCCATTGCGACCGCTCGTAGTCCATCGTGTCTCGGCGCCATCGCCATCAGCATCATCGTTCGGAATCGGTACTGCTGCTCCAGTCGAATGAACCTCGACACTATCATTCATCGAGTCAGACCTCAGATCGAGCTCCTCGTCGATCTTGATCTCTCGATTGACGAATCAATCAACCAATCAAGCGCACCTCGACTCCTTGACGTCCTTGGCCAAGTTGGCAGTCAACTCGATCAACTGCTTCACGAGCTGAGGTCGATTGATACGCGCATGCAACGGCAACGATTGCGTCCCAGCAACCAAGGCCGCCGCCGGTATCCACTCAAAGACTCGAGGCTTTTGTTTGAGCTCGAGCGACGAGTACAAGGCGTTGATGGCGTCGGCATCGACCAATGGCACCGGCACGAGATAGCTCACGTACTTGTTGGTCGTCACTGGGCGTATGCGATCCGACGAGCTGTTCAACAACGGCTTCATGATGCCTTGGATCCTGGTGATGGCGCCATCGTAGCGATCCAATCAAGTCCGCCCGCACCACGACGCGACCACATGATCCATATAACCTCGTTCAGTCGAGCTTGTGTGTGCCATCATCATCATCGATCGATCGATGCAATCCAGCACATACCAAGCCTTCGAAGCTTCGACACGAGCCTCTTGGCTCATGGCTTGCGCTTCGATATCCATCGACGATCCATCACCATCTCCCTGATGTGCAGTATCGCCCGTCGAACTGGGAGAGGCTTCAGTGGCTGTCGCGAGACGATAGAGCGTCGCAGCCGTCTCCTCCGAGAACTCTCGTGCAGCGATATCGTATCGAGTCGTGTCGTATCGATGGTCGGCAGCACCGCCTGCATCGACGTAGAAGCCCTGCTTCTTGCCTTCGAGCATGCGATGCATCAACACCAGCATCTCGCGATTGGCACATCGTCGTCGAGTCGAGCTGGTATCTCGAATCGCGTACGGCAGCAGCCCTGCGCCAAGCAATCCATCGACTGCCTGCTCGGTGGCGCTCGATGTCGCTGTCGAGGAAGAAGTGCTCGATGCCGCTGCAGGGGCAACTGTATCTACGTCATGACTCGCTGTTGTTGGCGTTGTGACCTCGGTCGTGGTTGTGGTTTGGTCCATATGTTCTGAAGCTGCTGCTGTTGTTGTTGCTGTTGGCGAGGAAGAAGAGAAATAAGAACAGTAACGCACTCTCCATCGACTCTCATTGAATCTCATCGAATCTCATTGAATCTCATCGATCAATCATAATATTCGTGAGGAGTAGGTTGCTACAAGAGTTCGACAAGAGTTGGTTTGGTTCGACAAGAAGCCACGAATGAATAACAATCATCATTGAGCACCGATACGACGACTGACAACGATAAGGATAACGATATGCGTGAGTCTCCATCATCTACTCATCATCGCTCCAGTAGTAATGGTCAGAGTCCCAGTCGAAATCTTCCTCGGAATACTCATCTTCAGTGACGTCGGTTTCGTCGTCATCGAGCAATTGAGTATTGTTGCAGTTGCGATCGTTGCTAGAGTCGGAACTTGCTTCCGCACCGAGACTGACCGAGTCGCTTGGAAGTCTGGCATCGGCTGGCAACAACCTCGAGTCCAGATGAGATTGGAGGTAGTCGTTGACCAGGTGGCCAATGTTTTCGATGGCAACGAAGCAGTCGGAAGACGAGGAAGAGGTGGAGGAGGTCGAGGTCGAGGCAGCATCTCTCCTGCGGATACGGTCGAGTAGGTACTGGCGCGAATATCTGGCCTCGAGAGGCAGCTTGTGCTTGACTCGATTCTTCCAGTTGTTGACCCAGCTCTGGCACAGGGACAGTCGGCGCACTCGCTCGAGAGCGGCCGTGTCGTCGACCTCACCTGGAAGCCGCTCACGAGCCACTTGATAGGCAATGGCTTTGATCATGGTCGGTGTGAGCCTCGAACCCGAGCGATGGAGTTGCATCACTCGATCAAAGACCTCGGTTTCTTGCTCGTTGGTGAGTATGCGAGCCGACTTGCTCTTGAGTGCCGGTGCGCTGGCGGCCTTTCTCTTTGTTATCTTGTCGTACGAAGCGAGAATCTCGCCTCGCTTCTGAAGCGAGTTGAATCGAGGCACGTTGGGCCTGAAGCGCCTCTTCCACTGCGAGACCCAATCGTCGGTGCAGCGCGCAACGCGCTCGAGAGCAGCCGAATCATCGGCCTCTCCTTCGCGCCGCTTTCGTGCCAGCTCCTTGGCGAACTCGATCGTCATCTCACGCGTGACCATTTGACCCGAGTTGTACACTTGCCACATGCGAGCAAGGACCTCGGCTTCTTGTTGTGGCGTGAGTGGTCGATTGGTCTTGGGCTTGCTCGATGCCAATTGCTGTTGTTGTTGTCGTCGTTCGTGTTCATCTTCTTGTAGTCGTTCTTGTTGTTGCTGTTCTGGTAACTCTTGTTGTCGTTCTTGCTCTTGTTGTCGTTCTTGCTCTTGTTGTCGTTGTCGTTGTCGCTTGTGGAACTCGGATACATGCCAACGCAACGCAGAGGGTCTCAGCGGGCAGTCGGGGTTGAGTTGAAGGAAGTTGTCGGTACAGCTCTCGTTACCGTCGAGGAACTTGAGCACCCACTCTCGAGCCGTGTCGGTGTCGACACGGTGACGAAAGCAATTCAACGGAGGCAGCTTGTCCTTGACGCGAGTGCGCCACGAGTACAACCAAGACTCACATCGGCGCACTCGCTCTCGCGCAGCCGAGTCATCGACCTCGCCGTCGCGCCACTCTTGCGCCGCCTCCTTGGCATAGGCGAGCAGCATCTCGCGCGAAATGTCCTCGCCCGAGCGGTGCACCTGCCACAATCGCTCGATCAGCTTGGTCTCCTGTTCGTACGTGAGCACCGAGTAGCCAATCTGTTGCGGGAGCGGTCGGTTGGCGTTCAGGCGCTTGACGTAGTCACGCAGAGTGTTGTACGGCACGGTGCATGCCGGATTGCGTCGGAGGAACTCCATGGGCCCAGGGACTCGGCCGTTGCGGATATGCTCGAAGCACCGCAGCGACCAATAGCGCGGATCCTTGACGCCATGGTCCTTGTGAACGAGTGGCACTACGTAGACGACGTTGTCCGCTTGTGATTGCTCGTCGCCAACATCGAATCTCGTCTCGGTATCAATGTCTAGTGTGGTTGAACTCGAGGTCGATGGCGTGGACGAGGACGAGTCGACTGGCGGTGTGATGCCGCCAGACTTGGACATGAAGTCGATCGAGTTCGAGTTCGGACGACGGTTGCGAGGCTTGTAGGCAGCCAACGGCAGCTTGTGCCTGAATCGTAGCTTCCAACTCGAGATCCAGCCAACAGTCGAGCAGCGACGTGCGCGATCGAGAGCAGCCGAGTCGTCGAGCTCGCCCTCGCGCCGCTCGAGCGCAACGCCCCTGGCAATGGTGTGTATGAGTTCGAACGTAACCTGCTGACCGGCATCGAGTGCCTGCATCACTCGATCGAACACCATCGACTCCTCTTCGTCGGTAAAGACTCGAATCGATGCGCCACTTCGCGGCGGGAGCGGTTTGTTCGTTTGTAGTAGTCGCACGTAGTACGACAGCGTGCGGTGAGCGATCGAGCAGTCGGGATTGCACTTGATGAAGTGCGGAATGTTCTCGACTCGACGGTTGCGCAGATCGTCCAAGCACTTGGTGGCCCAGTATCGAGCGTCCTTCACTACCTCGGTACTGTCCTTCGATCGTGATGCCAGCGACGACGATGATGACGACGATGAAGAAGAGCTCGACTCGGGTTCGTATGGAACCGATTCATCTGCATCATTCGATGAGGCAGGTCGTCGACGATGACTACGAGAAGGAGTGCTGCCACTGTTGGTTCGAGTGTTGCTGATTGGAGTGGTGCTGGTGTTGGTTCGTTCCGTCTTCCAGGCCGAATCGACAACGTCACCATCCGAGTCTGAGGTGCTGACCGAATCAACATCGTCACCATCCGAATCATAGCTGTAGCTCGAGTCCGATTCGAAGTCTGACTCAAAGTCGTGATACACGCCAAGGTATCGATCGGTCGAATCGCAGTCTATCGATGACGACTGGTTCTTGTTCTTGTTCGATGATCGAGGCTCGAGACATTGGCGCTTGGCACTACCGTCTTGATAATCATCGATGGTGCCAGTGCTCGAGTGCTGGAGTTGGTGCTTACCAAGCGAGGATAAAGGCGTCGACTGTCGAGACATAACTGCAGTGCCTCTCGGTGTTGGATCAGATTAGGCGAGTGTGAACAGAGTGCTGGGATAGTAGGAAGAGAGAGATATGTTACAAGTGGGCGTGTACGAGTGGATAGACGAGATAGTATTGGATTGATGAGAGATAGTATTGGATTGATGAGAGATAGTATTGGATTGATGAGAGATAGTATTGGATTGATGAGAGATAGTATTGGATTGATGAGATATAGATAGTATTGGATTGATGAGAGATAGTATTGGATTGATGAGAGATAGTATTGGATTGATGAGAGATAGTATTGGATTGATGAGATATAGATAGTATTGGATTGATGAGAGATAGTACTGGATTGATGAGAGGTTGTACTGGATTGAGTTGCGAGGAGCGCGAGGCAAGTGAGCGAATGCAGCATCGCCACCATCATCTTCATCATAGCTGCCTACCTGCTGCAACATCATCATGGCTCTCACGATTGATCTCACGATCGATGAGCCTGAGCCTCCGCCTCCACCTCCGCCTCGCCCTCGGCCTGTCATTCGTGATGATGATATCATAGAAGAATCGGATTATCCTCGTAAACGACGAGACCCTCGCTTGATGTTTGTGCTCGATTGGGGTTGGCCGCACAGGGGACCCATCGTGTTCGATCGACCTCGAGGCCTGGCGTTCGACGTCGATCGTGCTCACTTGTACATTGTCGATAGCAACAATCATCGTGTCGTGGTGGTGTCGTCGCATGACGGCTCGGTCATTCGCAAGTTCGGCGAGGACGGCAAGACCGACGGGCGCTTTCGATACCCGTACATGGCGGCGGTCGACCACGAGCACGAGCGCGTGATTGTGAGCGATCGCAGCAACCAACGCTTGCAGGTGCTGTCGCTGCAGGACTACTCGCATCAAAGGTCGATCGGACGCATGGGTCTCGATGAACTCGAGTTCCAGGCGCCTCGAGCGCTTGCGATCGATCGCCACACCGATCGGCTGTACGTGGTCGACACCAACAACTTTCGATTGCAGGTGCTGTCGCTGGTCGATCTCTCGTTCGTGGCGTTCTTTAGCACGCACAACAAGCCACCGGGCTCGATGACCTTCTCGCGCATCTCGGACGTGGCGGTCGACAGTGAACGAGCGCGCTTGATCGTGTCGGATACCGAGCGCAATCGCATACAAGTGTGGTCGGCCGTCGACGGCGCCTTCCTGTTCGAGTTCGGTGTCAAGGGCAGCGCGCCCGGGCAGCTCTACAAGCCACAGGGTCTGTGCGTCGACAATCACGGACGCATCTTGGTCGCCGACACGTTCAATCGTCGATTGCAGGCCTTCACGCCCGAGGGCAATCCTCTGGCCGTGTGGCAATGCAACGATCGACCGTGGACCGTGGCGTTCGACGAGCGTCGAGGCCTGATTGCGTACACGGTGGGCCACGAGGTGCACGTCATTGCGCCCAATCGATGGCTGCTCGATACCTTCCACTGGACGCCAGACCGACACGCCGGAGCCACGAGACCCATCCGACGAGCCGTACTAACCGTGACCATGATTCGATCATTGGTGTATGATTCGATCGTCTCCTTGCTACCGAACGAGTTGTTATTCCAGATCTTTGCGCATCTGTAGTTCCCGCGCGATACACGACACACACACAAGCCAAGCAAAAACGAATCGAAATGAATCGGATTGTTCGGTAGGTAGAAGGCAGCGAGAGAATGAACGACAACAAGGGAGCTCTGGTGGGATAATTAGGCCTCGCTCGTGGATGCTGCTTCCAAGAATCTCGCTCGATCGATATCGCGCCTCGCGCATCATTTGTTCGTTGCTGCTCTTGCTTACACACCTCTCCCTCTCTCCTTCGAGACTCCCAACTCTCAACTCTCACATCGCTCGAGTCTATTCTGGACTCTTGAATCTAGCCTTTGTATTCGAGACGCGAGGATCGTGAGTGAATCGATTGATATCAAGGGTGTAGAACAGCGGAAGATCCTTGGACGACACCACACACCACATACCGCTCGCGAATGAGTGACGCATCCAAGGACTCCGAGGTGCGTACCTCTCTTACACTCTTACACTCTTACACACAATCCACAATAGACCATGAAATATATCTCAAACAAACTCTGGAATCTATGTATCTCTAGCGAGAGCTCGAACAGGCACGAGCGAAACTCGCGTGGTACGAGCGACACGACTATGGCACGATGGTAGGCAAGGTCGCGTGTGTCGTCGGCTTGACGTCGGCTGCTGCGGCCCTGTATCTCTGGTTTCGACCATCGTCGGCACCGAACCCATCGGAATCCAATTCGAACCTCTTGTCGTGGGTGCTGGGTATCTCGTCGGTCGGAAGCCTGGTGTTCAGTCGCTCGATGTTGTCCGGATTGTACTTGAACGATCCGTACGCGTGGCGCGAGTATCGACGCTTGGCAACGGAGCAACGTCTCGTGTCGGCTATCTCGACCTTCACCATGCCCAAGCTGCTGCAGATCTTGACTCCTCAGGAGGTTGGTTCATTCATTCAATCAATGCTCGATTGACTGATTCATTCAGTCAGAGATCGAGAGAGAGAGAGAGAGAGAGAGATCATCCAATGCCAATCAACTGATTGATTCGATTCGATTCTATTCTATTCGATTGGATTGGATTGTGTGCACATAGGTACACCAAAAGTTCCTCGATGAGACCAAGGACCTCTCGTTCAGCGGTGTATGGAACTTCATCTCGGCGCCACTACTAGGCGAACTCGTGCACCACAACGTCGTACCGATCGACCACTTTGCGAGGCTCTTTCGAGAATCCTACACGCCGTACGTTTATGGAGGGGCCACGATTAGCCACATCATCACGAACGCTTCACTCGCAGCGTGTGGCGACTCGATTCGCTCACTCAACGAACGATTGCAACTGAATAGTGGCCATCGATTGGATATGTTGCGGCTGTATGGCGCTTGGATCTCGGAGCATCGAGTCGTTCCGAGCAGCGAGCTTGCTCGAGGTCTCGAGGACGACACGAGCTTCACTCGCATGAACTTTGCACAGATGGCCACTGCGCAACCTTCGATTCGAGAGTTGGTTGTCAACAACTACGTGACATTAATCTTTGCTCGAGAACGATTCTTGATCTACATGGCTACCAATCAGCCGAGCTTGGCACAGATTCATTCGGATTATCCATGGACGCTTGCTCTCGGTATGAGCTCGATCGCAATCTCTCATCGCGGAACTCTCTCTCATGTGATTGAGCACGTGTAGAGATTGCACAACCTGAGGACCTGCAAGTGCAGGTCGAACAGCAGCTTGCCACCGAGAAGGACATTGTGGCGTTCATCGATTCGTACTGGGATTGGTTGCTGTCGCCATATCTCACTCGCGCAGTTCGAGATCCGTTCATGCGCTCGCAGTTGTTGGACGTGCAGCGTCGAATCGCAGAAGCTCGTGCCAACCATCAAACCAAGCTGAACTCTGCCAAGGCACAGTTCGATCGCGCTGTCTCCAAGGCCGAGAGCAAGCGTGGCGAACGATATGCGAGTGTCAATCAGACCTACGCCGAGGAGTCGAAGCTGCACGCGGTATGGCACGATGCAGAGTCTCTCGCGCGACGGGGGCTGCAAGCTAACGCGCACTCGATTGGCATCGGTAGGAGAACGATACGATTCTGGCGGCGTTGCGAGCCAAGAAGGAGGCTGGCATCAAGGCAGCCGATGCCAAGTACCGAACCAAGCAGATTCAAGCGAGCGAGGCCTTCAATCGTCGTAAGGCCGAGTTGCAAGATGAGCTCTCGCGCTCTCTCAAGCAGATCTCAGAGATCTTCTGCGCCAACCGCAACACTGCCACGGTGCAAGCGGCATTCTCGAACCCGTCGCTGGTCGCTCAACCTCCCGCGGCTGTCGCTACCACGACCACTACGACCACAACCACCACGACGACCATCGCTGCCACAGCACCACCAGTCGAGGCACTGTATCCGAATCTCTACGTGATGCAAGAGCCTCAACATCAACCTCAACCTCAACCTCAACCTGCACCGTACGTGTCGCAAGTCGAGCCACCGCAGTACGAGCCACCGGTCGAGCCACCGACGTATGCGTCGCTGCCACCGCAAATCTATGGACCCTTCTTGCCTCCTACTGCCCCGCCAGCCAGTGATCTCGACTACTTGCCTCACGAGCAAGACCAACAGTAATACTCAGGCAGGAGATGGCCAGATAGATAGATAGATTGCCTGATAGAACTCTCACTATATGGATATAGTGGTTGACTCTTAAATAACAACACTCTTCTTATCTCACCTTTCGATGGATATGCAAACAACACCTCAATAACGTAACGCAACAACAACAACAACACCAACAACAACAACAATCGCGTAACACACGCGCTACAGTCCACTTGCCGATGCAACACACTTGAGAGCGTCGAGCGTGCTGCGGAAGGCCTCGAGCATCTCGGGCGAAATACGAGCATTGGGCGTCGCTGTGCCAGTGGCACCTTGCAAGTCCGAGAGCGCCTGAATGGCCTGCGCCAATGCGGCCGGCACCTTGGTCTGCAGGGTCGACGACTCCTCCTTGGCCAAGTGGCGGCGAATGTGCGTGATCAACAGCCTCGCAGGACCGACAGCAATGCCGCACGCCACCAGGTCGCTGAGTTGGATATGCGGCAAGGCCTTGGGTCCGATAAAGTTCTCTTGAAGCTTCTGCGTCAGGTGGCCGAGCTTGTGCTCGGTGAGCCACGTGTCGAGTTGGCTATCTGTCCATTCGCTCATCGATTTCCTATCACCATCACAATTGCAAAGAGGTGAATACCATTCCACCACCACATGGACTCGCCAAACTGCTCACTCAGTCGTGTGAAACGTACTTGGACTTGTCACCAGCAGTAGTGCGTGTCTTCCTGCGAGAGGTCTTGCCAGAACTCGGTGGCTTGACTGGCAGCGAAGAAAGAACTGCTCCAGTGCTGGCCGAGAGTTCCTGATCGGCGACCGAGCTTTCCCACGCGGTCGGCTGTCGAGTGACGACCTCGCGCGGTGATGCGACGCCGAGATCGATCGAGCTGCGACGTTTGTGCATCGAATTGGGCGAAGTTGATCTCGCAGGTGGCGTGAGAGCTGGTAGGCCCTTCCGCGTGAGCGGTGACTCGGTGGCACCCGTGGCGACCTTGGGATGGTGACTGATATCGGGATTCGAGACCGGTTTCGCCGCAAGGCTGTCGAATGCCGCGCGCCGCATGGCAACGAGCGAGCCAGCGGTCGATGCCGGGCTGCTACGACTCTCGGCGATGGCCGAAGATACGAGCATGGCTGCCATGGAGGTCGGTGGAGTGGCGGCGAGCGGCGGCGAGTTGGAGCGCGACTGAGAGCCTGGCGAGGAGGCGTTCGAGGAGGGTGAGGGGTTCGCGCTGATGACGGACGAGGTCGGACCTGTTGGTCGCTCTCGTGGACTCACGAGCGCGAACATGGCCGACACCAACTCGCTATCGGGCGCAGAGGAACTGGGCATCAAGTGCTGCTGCTGCGGTCGCTTTCCCATCGGTGGAAGCGCCACACCCTTCTTGGTGCTCAACGAGAAGGGCGATGACGAGGACGACGAGGACTTGCTCTCTGGCAGCGCTGGCTCCTCGAGGAAGCGCGAGAGCTTCAAGGCGGCCTCGGGAGTGAGTTGCGCATAGCTCGTAATGTTGTCGTACACCGACGTGATGAACTTGAACGAATGCTCGTATCGCATCAACTCGGTGAAGCTCTCGAGCATTCCGACGATCGGAATCGCTTGGTTGAACGACAAGGGTCCAGTCGAGGTTTCGATGCAGGCCAGACTAAAATCTCGTTTCAACATACCTTGTATCCAAACGAGTTAGTCACCAAACGAAAAGAGAGAGTTGCAGTAGCGGTGAGGGAGACATACCGAGGTAAGGAATACAAGGACGATTCTCAGGCTTGAGCATTAGTACTCGAATCTGCTCGTAGTTGGATTCAGCAGTCGCGAGGATGCGAAGCTTCTCGAATATCTTGCTACTCTTGGCAGCCACGTTCTAAACAAGCGGTCTCATTGTTAGCAACTCACTCGCTATCTCAGGAGGATGGTGTACGTACTCGCCAAGTCTCGGACAAGCGAAAGATTGCTGGGTGTGATAGTACTTGTACAATGTTGACCAACGAGTTGTAGTTGTGCAGTAGTAGACATTCCTATCAATGAGCGATATCTTGCGACGTTAGAATATACACGTATGGTATTTGCGCAGATAACGGGTGGGGCTCGCTTATCGTGAATCGCGTACATTTGCAACCATTATAACACGCTCGAGCAAGGTGGTGCGCTTTCGCAAGTTGGACGTCGTCAATATCTCGGTGAGGATGTAGGAGGATGTCTACGCAATACCATCAATCGAATGAGAGATTGTAGGCGATCGATCAATGTGTGTGAGAGAGAGACGTACTTGATGAATAAAGTGTTCCCAACGATCAAGGGCACTAGAGCCACGTTGAAGAGCAAACGAAACCAGATCCAAGTATGGATCAATGTCATGCACGAAGGCTGGGTAAAACAACCAGAAGCACTCGATGGTTAGATGGGGACGATCGGTTTCATTCTCGGTCGAGCGATCGCATACATACCTTGGTCGATCATGGTGAGCTGGCGAGCAAACTCGAGTGGATGGATTTGAATCAACTCAAGGCTGAGCTCTTGCTCTTGAGACGGCGAGATCAATGGCTTGGGATAGTCCTTGATCAAGAACCGATAGTAAATATTGCGCTGGCCGTTGATGGAGAGTGTCTCGGGACGACAGTAGCCAGAGTCCTGAACGAGATTGATTTCGAGTGTTACAACGAGTTCAGCAAACACAAGCGAGTGAACGAGAGAGTGTGTGATTGGCGTACGGCAAGAGAATTCATGATGATAACAGCTTGAGCTTTGTTGTCGAGCGAAAAGAGTTGTTGAAGAAGAACCAACGCGGTCTTGACTGTAGAGAGTGAGATCGAAGCGTTAGGCGACTGCGTGAGATTCATCAAGGAGAGAGAGAGAGAGAGGAGAGGCACGCACTCGAGATCAAATCCTTGGAGACAATCGCCTCGGTGCTCTTGTTCATGGCAAAGAGTTTGGTGATAATGTAATGGACCGGCACGACGCGAGACGGTGTAACCGCGACCATGTGCGCCACGTAATTGGCATCAGGCGATTCGAGAGCATCGATAAGTGGACCGCTAACGTCCTCGAACAAAGGAGCGATAGCGTTCTCGAGCGCGGCTTTGAGGTTCGCCACGAAATCGATATCCGAGCGCAACGAGCGCAATTGCGCGAAGATCCACTTTTTGAGCACATCACAGACGCTACTCAGGCAATCGAGTGAGTGAAATGAATATGGCATCTGGGAGAACCAGAAGAGAAAGGGAGGAGGGTATGTACCGAAGACGCAGGATCATTCGACCGGCAACATCCACCGACTCACCAATGACGTCGGGAGTTGCAATGAATTTGCACAACAAGCACGAGAGCAGTTGATCGTTGGTCATAAAGAAGCGGTAGCACATCAAGAACGACGAGGCAAACGAGTTTTGTTCGACTGTACCCATCGAGTACATTAATACTTGGTATCGCGAGTGCGCGGCGGACTCGCGCGCGCACATACCATCAGTGCTAGTGAGCTCTCGGATGAACTCGGCGACGTTGGAAGGAGTGCTTCGGCCAAGGTCGGACGAGGCGCGCTTGTTCTGTTCGGATGAGACTTGTGGCAGCATAGCAATGTGCTTGCTGGCTTTGATCCATTCGATCACCTTCTTTTCCTCTCTGCATCGCAACGTGAGTTAAAGTGAGTGAGTGAGAGAGAGAGAGAGAGAGTGGGCGATGACGTACTGCTGCACATCCTTGCTCGAGTTTTGGTTCGAGTTCGAGGGCGACGAAGACGCGGATTGCGAGCCCCTTCGCGTGATGGTAGGCGAGCGGGTCTTCTTGCGCGTCGTGCTGCGAAATGTCGGGAACGAGCCGCTTTGCGCCGAGGATGCCATCGCTGCGGTCGGTGGCGGCGAGGGGTTCGTCGGAGAGCCACTGGTGCCGGAGCCCGAGGAGACCAGAGTGCCAGCCGCATTCGTGGCCGCATTCGTGGGATTATAGTTGTCGGCTGTGTGGTTGAGGAAAGAGCAGCGCAGTGAGTATTGCAGGACCGACAGCGAGGAAGCACCAACGCGAACACGAACACGAACAAACAATGTGGTGGTATGCATCCAGCAGCAGCAGCAGCATCCGACAAAACAATGAAACCAATCAGGCGACCCCCATTGGACATACACTCACTCACTCTAGAAATCACTCACGCGATCATCCTTCCTCAAGGGAGGAACTCACGATCACTATTTGGTGGGATATCGTGTGTTGTGGTACAGTGGAGGAGACTCCACTAACGTACGGTCTCTCTCTCTCTCTCTCTCTCTCTCTCTCTCTCTCTCCAGATAAGCGCAACATTAAAGACAGAGAACAAAAATCACGTGATATCTCCTCGTCCTCGTCCTCGTCGAACTAAGGCACTTGATGGGCGAATAGTGTGCGTGCGTGCGTGCGTGCATGTTATGGAGCACGTACATGGCATGTAGTCCCAAGAACAAAGCAACGGCTCACTGAAGCTACGACGCAGCGACGGAGCATCGAAGCCGGGAGACGGGGTCGACGACGTGGTGCTGCGCTTGAGAGGCCCATCGGCCAGCAGCGGCGAGGGGTCGATCTTGCCCGACGAGCGCTTGACCGACGTGTGGAGCGTCATGCGGTACTTCTTCTTGGCGACCGTCGTGTGGTGTGAGTCCTTCTTTCGATGGCGCAGGAGAACGGCGACGTCCGAGGTCAGGAGCGATGACGCGGCTCCTGATGAAGAAGACGATGAGGAGCAGGAGGAGGAGGATGATGATGGATCGTTCGAGTTCGCGAGAGACGGCGACGAGGTCGAGTCGGTGCCCGAGGCGTTGGAGGAGCCGCCGGTCTTGGTACGCTTGCGCACTCGTCGGAACTGGATCGGCGAGCCGGGCTCCTCGGGCGAGCCTTCGACCAGCAGCAGGCTCGACGAGGAGCCGACGATGGCGGCGTTGGCGCTCGCGGGCTTGCTCGACAACGACGACGACTTGGACGCGGCCGACGAGGCCGCCATGTTGATGGGCTCCGACACGGCGTTCGGGCTCTCGTTCGGCGGCGGCGCCGGCGGCGGCGAGATCGCGAGACTCGCGCTCTTGTGCGGTCGGTTGGCGGCCACTTGGGCCAGCGGCGGCGTGAGCGCGAGCGACTCGAGCGACACGGCGGCTCGCGGCGACTTGGGCTGCAGCGGCGGTCGACGCGTCCCTGCGCCACCACCCGCTGCTGCGCCACCTGGTGCTCCCATCACTCGAGGTCGCAGGACCCTGGGCATCGTTGGTGATGCCCCTCCAGCCGTTGTCGTCGTTGTCGAGGAAGAGGAAGATATCAAAGGAGATGATGCAGCGACACCAGGAGGAGGCTTCGGTGGTGCGGGCAGCATCTGCGAGAGCCGCTTCAACGACGGCATCGTGGTGGTGGTCGTGTTGGTACCGCCACCACCGCCGCCACCGCTGGTGTTGTTGTTGGTGTTGGTGTGGGAGCTTGGTTCAGCCATTTGAGATATCGATTCGGTGCGATCGCGTCGAGTCGAGGGAGATCGACGCGATTACCTACTAAACAAGAGCAACAACAACCACAAATATCTCACCAGACGCGCGAGCGTCGTATATCGTGCAATCACAAGCAAACTAACGATATCCAAGGATATCAGTCACTCTTTCGCTCGCTCTCGCTCGCCCGAGGTCGTCCGCGAGATATCTCAACTATATCTCTCTCTCGTTCGTTCTCGCGAGGCCTCGGAAAGCAATCGGCGAATAATTCAAACCCCCAGCCAAACTCCAACTCTCTATCTAACTCTCTATCAATCCACAAGAATGCGCGCGTCTTCGCGTGAGTGATCGCGATATGCCTCTGGCTATCTCTCTACAGAGTATGTAAGCGAGGGAGAGGGAGAGAGAATGAGAGCTAGACCCGCAGAGCGGTTGGTACGGCTGACGTGTGCGTGTGGGCGGGAGAGGAGCAGCAGCAGACTGATGGCTGGCTGACCAACCCGCTCAGAACTTCTCTCCCTCTCTCCTCTCTCTCAGGCGCCCTATGCTTTCCCTCTGGTCAAAGCAACCACGGGCTCACCGCCTTCACGTAATACCACGTGTCGTGTTGCTTGTTTACGTTTGTGTGACCGCGACGCGCGACCGGACCGCCTTGTGATCCAGCTCCCGTGGTGATCAGTGCTCGCTCCCTCTCCCCTTTCTGCGATCGCTGGCAATGTATTAATAATCTCTCAAAAGGATCATCGAGGCGAACATGGCTCGATCGATCGCTGGCGACACCCACTCGCTACGTTCAAGCTCGTTTTGAGCTTGTCAGTTCGTTGCGTTGGCGTGTGATCTTATGAACAAACTCTCTCTTGTGCACAGACACACGCACGCCTTGTTTATCACGATGGAAGAGCAGCGACATGAGAGAGAGTATGTGAGGGGGTTAGTTAGGTCGAGGAAGGGAGCGCAGTGGAACGACATGGCTCTCCAGCCTCGTGCGAACGAGGCGCCTCGTAGCATTCGATGCCAAACGGCACGGCACCGCGCAAAGTGGGGCGCATCCTAGATGACCAGTAGTAGCAGTAGTCGTGGTGGAGAGGTGATAGAGGTGATGATGGCAGTGCCGTAGAGCTACTCCATGAACTGGTTCATCACGCCGTTGATGGCTTCGACGAACGTCGCGTCTCGTGACCTGACGTTCACTTGATCTTGGCGCTCGTACACAAAGAAGAAGCGCGTCACCACGCAGTCTTCGTCCGGCACCACGTAGATGTCGCCCGTGTTTGTAAAGCCACTGGGCTTGTTGATCACTGTGTCGTACCAACACGCATTAGCCATTGCATCGCAGCGGTAGAGCGGTGGAGCGATAGAGCCAAGCGCACCTTCACACAGCGCCAAGCAGATGCATGACTTTGGGTCTGATAGGAATCGTTCATCCACACTCGGTTTCGAGCTACTCGCGTACGCTGGCCGGCAGTATCCAAGAGACATTGAACTCTATTCACACGTGTGAGAAGACGCATCAGCGCAGTGCGCACTAGATTGCATGAATATACACGCAAACGCACCGATGCCGAGAGGTAGATGCCCTTGCCGTATGCAGCACCGTTCACCTGCAACTTGGTGCCCGAGGCGTTGCGCAGGCCCGTTCGAATGATCGCGTGCCAATTCTCGATCGATGAGCCGTGGAACGCAAAGAACGAACCTACCACACACCAAGATCGCGAGCTATCAGTAACCATCTCGACCTCGAATGGCAACCAAGCGCGCACGCGACGGCGAGCGAGCTGCCGCGTACCGTGTTGGCTCTTGAGCTCGTGAAAGCGCGCCTCCTTGTCGGGTGACGCCGACAAGAGCAAGTACTGATGTCGAGTCTTCATGCACTCGAGCGATTGCTCGGGACTCAGCTTGACAATATGGCACAAGTTGCTCTGAATGATCCACTGGAACAACGGGAACGCATACGGGTGCGCTTGATCGAGAATGGCCTTGATCTGACCTGGGTCACCCGTGCACAGCCTCTCCATCGGTGGGAACGCTGCCATGATCTGCTTCACCAGCGCAAAGTCCTTGTTGGTCGGCGATAGGATTTGCTTCTTCGAGTCCAAAGGATCAAAGATCTGTCGTCGATTGCGAGCCTCGTTGTCAGTAGGCGATCGATCTAGCGAGCGACCGATTGAGTGCCGAACGAACCTGAGGGAAGGGAAGCAAGATCAACTCGGCACGAGTAGACGCCGCCGCCACCTTCATCATCGACACGAGCAAGTCGACGACGGCCTCAGCGGTCGCGAACGAATTGGTACAATCCTTGCCGATGCCAAACTGTTGGAAGCTGAACCGACACAGGTCTCGCGCACACACTGACGGCTTGAGCATGGTGCCGAACAAGTGGCGCTGCACGTACACTCGCTAGTGAGCAGATACCAGCGTACGCGTGAGAGGGCGAGAGCCACGGCCTCGTACCTGGTCGCAAATCACGCAGTGTCGATGCAGCGTCGGCAGACGGCGGCGCACTTCCAATACAATCAGCGCCAACAAGCCCAAGCTCATATCGAGCGACTCGTAGTCGCATGCATCACTTGCTTGTTCACCGTGGCTGTGATACCAATCGATCAGTACGCGATACGTGCGATAACTAGAATCAACGACGTACACGAGAGAGACTCGCGTTTCAGCCACTGATGGCCCAGACGATGATGATGTCGAGGCTGCCGTGTGTTTCTTGGACTTGGACTTTGACTTGGACGACAGCTTCGAGTCTGATTGCGCATGGGTATGGGTATGGGCGTGGACGTGGGTATGCTTGTGCTTGGCTTCTGGTGGCGGCGCAGCACAGCGCGCTCGATTGTTCAGCAACACTTCGATGGCGCCGTCGACTGATTTGCCCCACAGCAGAGCGTTGGTCAGCTCGTTGGTGGTCGCTTCGAATCCCATGAGCAAGAGCGTCTCGAGTTGCTCTCGGTCGACGCCAGGCGGTAGCTGCTCAGCATTGGATGAGGCATCGCTCGGCGCTGGCAGTGGCGCCGAGAGCGAGGCTTGCGCCTTACGGTAGAGCGGCCACACGTTCTCGATCCACGTCGACATGATGTTGGTCAGCTGCCACGGAATGCCCGACACGACCTTGACACGAACGTTGTCGGCATCCATCACTATAGACGGCCCGCCCGCCCAAAGCGAGGCTCTGCATCAGTATGCGTTGCTGCTCCGCAGGGCGCTCGAGACACGGTACCTTCTTGGAAGATCTGAATGACAGGCGGTCGGATATCGCCCAGGTACGATCTGGCCAAGTGAATGGCCACCGTGATGTACCGCTGCTCGGGCGACAGGCCCCAAGCATCGGCCGTCACGGCCGAGATGCAATCCAGCGAATTGATGCGGAAGGTCACTTCCACTTGCTCGAGCATGGCGACCTTACTGCCAGAGTGTGGCACATTGATTGATGGTTCGATGTCGATTGATTGTTCGATGTCGGGCACATTCGAACGCGGATGTCAGTCGAGAGATTGCACGAGGGTCTGCATGGAGGGAGGGGGGTTATGTGGCCACGGGCACAGCGCGTACAGCACGTTGAAGTCCTCGTGGTCCGGGAAGAAGACGCGCGCCGCCTCGATGTCGCGCTCCATCGTCTTTTCGAGCTCGAACGTGTCCTCGGCAGAGACCACACTGTGCCACCGCGCCATGCCAAAAGCAATGCCAGCGAGTGGTGTCAATCGAAGCATATGGCCCGTCGGTGCCCCAAGGTGATGGAGCTACCTTGAGACCAGGAACTCGCGCGAGTCGTCGAAGCCATCGTGCGCGAATCCGTCGTCGTCGAACATGTCGTCCTCGATGTACAGCCCGTTCTCGGTGCATTCTACGCGCAGGCGATCGTTCAATCAATGAATGGCTCGATTGATTGATTGATTGATTGATTGATTGATTGATGGATTGATTGATTGATTGATTGATTGATTGATTGGTTGATTGATTGATTGATGGATTGATTGATTGATTGATTGATTGATTGGAGGGTCGAACCTTGGTGGATGCGCCGCACGAGCGACATGAACAACGGCCGCGAGGAGGGCGGCGTGTAGTGGATGGGCTCATCGAGCGTCGGGAGGTGGATGTCGTACGAGCACTCGGCCTCGTCACCATCGGGCAGGCCCACCGTGAGGGCGACCTTGTTGACCTGCGCCCCTCGCTCGTTACCACATCATCGTGTCGCGTGCTCGTGCTCGTGGACGTACCGTGAGTTGTATGGAGTGTGCGCCTAACGAGATATCTGTTGCGGCAGCGTGAGCGTGTGTTGGTGTATGGGCGTGTGGAGGATGTGTTGTATCGCGAGCGAGCGTACCAGAGACGACGATGTCGACGATGTTTGGCGGCGAGGAGAGCCACGACCCGACCTCGGCCTCGAGAGCCGAGCGCCACTCAGATGGCATCTCTTACACAAGGCAAGTCACGCGATCGAGAGTCCAACGAAATGAGAGATTGGTGCTGGCGTGTGGAGAGATGCAGCAGCGAGCGAGGCAACGAAGAACTACAGCGGAATCTGGCTGCTGCTGCGACACGACCAGTGCTTGAACGTGGCTGCCAGAGAGCGGGAATGCTGCCCTAGCTGCCTATCGCGACCTATCTCTGCTAGTGAGCGTGCCACAGGTTGATCGATGGTTTGTGGGGTATTGGAGAGGGGAAGAAGACCTCTACGGTTGGGCCTTTCGGCTCGAAGGCCGTTCGCTGATCGGACGCGAATCTTCGTCGGCGTATTTCGGGCATCGAGGTGCGAAACCAAACACATCTCGATTGCTTGGATAATACAATACATTGCAAGCAGTGGTTTAGAGCAATACACAAACACAGACACTCATATCGTGGCTGTGAAACAAACAAATACACACATCAAGCACTCAAACAATCACTTCAATCGACGTCCAGATCGTTCTCGATAATCATCACAATCATCATCACGTTCTCGTGATCGAGTTCGAGTGCTCAATGTTGTTGGTTGTGGGATGTTGATGATGCTCGAGTGGTTCAAGGAGTCCTTGATCACAAAGTTGAAGATATGGTCCTCTCGATTGCAGCACTGGAATCACTTGCATCTCGACTCGATATCTTCTTCCTCGTCCATCAATCAGTGACATTGAGATGATGTAGTGTCTCCTTCCAATCGATCGTTGAATCAATGAGATGTGGGAGAACATCGACAATGTTTGATCAAAGGTAAGATCGAAGGATTGAAGAAGAGAATCGAGTGATGTTGGAGGAATCGGAGTTGGTGGTTGATTGGTGTGTCGATCTGTTGATGATCGAGAGCTTGATGCTTCGAATGTTGATTCGTTCCATTCAACTGGATGATTGTTGTTGAGGCAAACAAGAGCTTCCACTCGTTGATTGGTGTTGATTGCAGTTGTCGACATCGAGTTGGAGGTCGAGCTTGGCGAGCTGAGATGAGACTCGATGAGGATCGATTCGATGTTGATATCCAATGGATGAGCATTGATCGATTGATGTTGATGATGCCATTGATTCAATGATGATGAGAGATTCGATTTGAGTGTTGACGAGAATGACTCGAATGATACCATCAATCGATTGGCGCGGTCGATTCCAATGTCAAGCTCGAGGCCAATCAATGATCGAACATTCACGAGTTGATTGGTTCGTGAGCATCGATATGCTCGACTCTCGTTCGATGATCGACAATCATCGAGAGTGAAGATCTCGCACACTGATATTCGAGAGCTCGATGACCATTGAGATCGAACACACTCGATGCATGGAATCTCTTCTTCAATCATCTTCATCTTGTTGTTGTTCGATTTCTTGTTCTTGTTCGATGATGACGATGATCGATATGAAGATTGAGATTGACAATCGACGAGTGCTTGATCGATGCTCTCGATCACTGATCGAACGACTTGTCGATACTTGTTGATTGATCTTGTTGTTGTTGATCCGATGTTGGTGTTGGAGATGAACATCACATTGATCATCGAGTCAAGTGGTCCTGTTGTTGATGTCGTGTTGATGTGCAGCGGATCTCGATCGACAGTGAGAGATGGATTGTGGAACGATGCAATCATCACGAGTTCTCCATTCAAGAACATGTGAACCTCGTTGAGATGCATCGAGAGTTTCACTTCTCGCCAATCAATCTCATCACCATCATCATGATCGAGTTGGTGATCATCATCCACCTGTTGATGATGATGATGCAAGTGATGGCGAGATGATGATGATGATGAGGTTGCATTCGACGAGAGATCTCGAGCATCTCGAAGGAGATTGATCCAATAAACTTGGAATGTGCCGAATGCTCCTGGAGGAAGTGCTGCTCCTGCTCCTGCTGCTCCTCGTCGTGATCGAATCCATCGACTCATCATCACTTCTCTTCCTTGTTGTTTGACTTGCAACATCAATGATCGTCGTTGATCATCATCGATCATTGGAACAAGCAATGGAAACACAAACGAGGTTGGTGGTGATGATGATGATGATGATGATGAACGAGGAGCATCCAATCGATAGCACATCATCATTCTCTCGAGAATCATCGCCAACGATTCTATCATCGTGAGACTTGTTGTTTCTCGGTCTGTTGATTGTTGATCGTCGTGATCGATTGGATCGAATGGTGAGAGGTTCCAAAGTTCAGCAAGATCTGTCGTGCTCCAAATGCCTTGGGTTCGATGTTTGAGAGATCGAGCATGATCGATCCATTCTTGTCGTCGTTGATGATGATGATCGGTTGGATGTCGATCTCGTGATCGATCATCATCATCAAGAAGATCGGGCTCATCGAACATCTCGCCGATTCGACAAAGAAGCCAGTTGAACGACAACACAACTGGTTCTGAATCTGATACTTCCTCTTCTTGTTGTTGTTGCTGATTTGATGATGATCGATGACGATGATGATGAGCCATTGGTTGTCGATCATCATCGTGATGGTGATGATATCGAGAAGATCCATATTCATCATGATCATCGTCATCGATACTTCTTTCATCATCATCATCAAGAGAATATTGATGACGAGGATGAGGAGGCATGGGGGGTTGCCTCGATCACTATTGACGCGTCACTCTTACGTATCCAGCAAACAAGCCAATGAACGAATGTTTATTGAGCCAGATGACGAACACTCTTAAAGAGCGATTACGCTCGCACTTGTTCGAGCTTGCGCATCACCACAA
>Ga0209935_1001843_pt1 | contig 29943 bp, 28 predicted proteins | sample ThiBio_1000_plan_2_FD_183958 | JGI IMG/M metagenome (GOLD analysis project Ga0209935, IMG submission 183958) | Wastewater bioreactor microbial communities from Cape Town, South Africa - Thiocy_cont_1000_plan (SPAdes) | ecosystem: Engineered > Bioreactor > Thiocyanate-remediating >...
GATGCGCGGCGATTTCCTCGACGATAAACTCCGCCTCCTTGCGATCATCCGGCACGGCGATGATGCGCACCGGCTCGCCGCCCTGCTGCGGGCTCCAGAGGTTCTTGCCACGACGGCGCGGGTTGTTGCGAATGAGCCGGTTGGCCGCGCCGAGGATGGCGTTCGTGCTGCGGTAATTCTGCTCCAGGCGGATGACCTTGGGATTCGGAAAGTGCCGCTCAAACTCGAGAATGTTCGACACATCGGCGCCGCGCCATCCGTAGATGCTCTGGTCGTCATCGCCCACCACGCAGACATTCGGCGGGTCGCCGCTGGCCAGCAGGCCGACCATGCGGAGCTGGAGTCCGTTCGTATCCTGAAACTCGTCGACCATCAACTGCTCGACCCGGGCGCGCCATTTGTCGCGCACCTCGACATGCTCCTCCATGAGCTTCACCGCCTGCACGAGCAGATCGTCGAAATCCATCGCATTGAGCGAGTGGAGTTCCTCCTGGTACCGGCGATAAACCGCGCCCGCGAGGCTGTTCTCATCGGTCGAGGCGTTCAGGCCAGAGTTCTTCGCCTTGCTGATGAGGCTCTTGGCGAGGTTGTGATCGATCTTTTCGTCCTTCGCGCAGACGCGGGTGATGACCTTCTTGATCAGGCCGGTCTGGTCGCCCTCGTCGAAGATACTGAAGTTGTTCTTGTACCCGAGTCGCTCCGCATCGCCGCGCAGGATGCGCACGCACAGCGCGTGAAAGGTCGAGGCGGTGACGGCCTTGGCCTGGTCGGGATCGACCATGCCCGCGATACGATCCTTCATTTCGCGCGCGGCCTTGTTCGTGAAGGTCACGGCCATGATTTTCGCGGGATCGACACCCTGCGAAATCAGCCACGCGATCCGCGCGGTGATGGTGCGGGTTTTCCCGGTTCCGGCACCCGCCAGGATCAGGAGCGGGCCATGCTCGTGGCTCGCCGCGTCCTGCTGCTCGGGATTGAGGTCGAAAAATCGAAAACGGCTCATGGCAGCTCTCCGTCGGCGAAGCGTTTGACGATGGCCGGGTAAAGATGGTGCTCGGCCACCTGGATGCGGGCATGGAGCGAAGCCGCCGTGTCATCGGGCAGCACGGGGACGCTTTCCTGGGCGATGATCTCGCCCGTGTCCATGCCCGAATCAACGTAATGCACGGTGCAGCCCGTGACGGATTCGCCCGCCTCCAGCGCCTGTTTCCAGGCCTCAAGTCCGGGGAATTTCGGCAAAAGTGACGGGTGGATATTGATGACGCGGCGCGGGAAGGCGTCGAGCGTGGTCGGCTTGACCATGCGCATGTAGCCCGCGAGGACCACGAGGTCGACCCCGGCTTCCTTCAGCGTGCGCACGAGCCCCTCCTCCACCTCGGGCGAGAGGCGGGTGCGAAACTTTGGCTCGACGATCTCCTCGGCGCGCAATCCGGCCTCGGCGGCATATTGCAAAATGCCCGCCCCAGGCACGTCGGAGAGCACGACCGCCACCTCGGCGTCGATCTCACCGGCCTGGATGGCTTCGAGGATGGCCCGGAAATTGGAACCCTTTCCGGAGCCGAGAATGCCGAGACGAATTTTAGACATTGCGGGAGGAGATGATGCCTTCCCGCCCCCGACATGCAAGCGATGCTTCCCAAGAATTTCGATCCGGTGCATCATCTGCCGCCAATGAGCCTGGACACGTATCTGCTCGATCGCTCAAAGACGGTCGATGCCGCATTGAATCGCTTCCTCCCGCGCGCGACGACCAAACCCGCCACCCTGCACAAGGCGATGCGCTACAGCATCTTCGCCGGGGGCAAGCGCATGCGGCCCATCCTCGCCCTCGCCGCCGCCGAGGCCTGCGGAGGAGAAATCGAGGACGCCCTGCACGCCGCCTGCGCGGTCGAGTGCGTGCATACTTACTCGCTCATTCACGACGACCTCCCCTGCATGGATGATGACGATTTCCGCCGGGGTCGCCCGACCTCGCACAAGGTCTTCGGCGAAGGCATCGCAGTCCTCACGGGCGACGCTCTCGTGACCCAGGCGTTCGACATTCTCGCCCAGGCCAAGGAGACGCCGCGCTACAAGATCCGCGACTACATTCTCGAACTCTCCGGCGCGGCCGGAAGCCTCTATCTCATCGCCGGCCAAGTGGCCGACCTGGAGGCCGAGGGGAAGAAATCGACACGCTCGGAGCTGCGTTTCATCCACGAGGGCAAGACGGCGGCGATGATCGTCGTGAGCCTGCGCCTCGGCGGCATGAGCGCCAACGCCACGCCGAAGGCTGTGCTCGCGCTGACGGAATTTGGCAAGAATCTCGGCCTCGCCTTCCAGGTCATCGACGACATCCTCGACATCACGCAAACCAGCGAAAAGCTCGGCAAGAGCGCTGGCAAGGACGTCGCCGCAAAAAAGACCACCTATCCCTCGCTCATCGGCCTGAAGGCCGCCCGCGCGGAAGCCAAACGCCTGACCAGCGCCGCGCACAAGGCGCTCGACCCGATCCGCAAAGCCGACCGACTCCACGAGCTCGCCGACTACCTGCTGAATCGCGAGTATTAACTCGTAACGTAAAGCGCCACCGCGAGGCTCGCGGCGGAAAGGATCGTGCTCAGGGCGATGGAACCCGACGCCAGCGTCGGATCGCCGCCCATTTCCTTGGCCATGACAAAGGCGGCCGCCGCCGTCGGAGCCGCCGCCAGTACCATGGCGATGCGTTGCTCGGGTAGGCCAAGGCCAACCACGCGGCACATCACGTAGACGATGATCGGAAGCACGACGACCTTGAGCAGAGCCGCCGCCACGATGGCTGAGCGCTTGCCTTGAAAAGAGGCGTGTGCCAGCGAGCCACCAATGCAGAGCAGAGCGAGCGGCACCGCCGCATCGCCCAGCGCCTTGAAAGCCCGGTCGACCACACCCGGGATCGGTACGTCGAGGATCGGAACGAGAATGCCCAGGATGCCCGCGAGCAGGAGCGGATTGCGCAGGATGGGTTTCGCCAACTGCATCCAGTGCACCTTGCCCTCATGGCGGCTGACCTGGAGCACGATCACGGCGAAAATATTGTAAGAGGCCATGAGCAGGATCATCGCGATCACTGCCGTCGCCATCATGGCTTTTGACCCGGGGAAGGGTTGCGTCGCCACGCTGTAGGCCAGCACGGGCAGCGCAATGTAAGCGGAGTTTCCACGAAAGGCGGATTGCGAAAACGTCCCGCGATAGATGTGCGGGACGCCGAGCGGAATCGCCAGCAGCCAGGCAATGACGATGATAAGAATCGTCGCCGCCCAGAGTACGCCCATGAGCCGGATCAACTGGCCGCCCGGCTCGATGGCATGCGAGGCCGAGGTGAAAAGCAGCGCAGGCAGGGCCACCCAGAACGCCAGCTTGTTCAGGTCGTTCATGAAGTCATGGCCGAGAAACTTGATCTTCGCGAGCACCGTGCCCAGAGCGATGATCAGCACCAGGGGTGCGAGGGTTTCAAAGATGACTGCGTGCATTGGACAAGGTGCCTGAGGTGACTCCAAGCTGGGACTGGGCCTTGAGTTCGCGCCAGAGTTCCGCCCCGGTGGCGCGGCCCTCCAGCAGCTCGCGATACGCAGCGAGCACACGGCGGGTTTCGGCGGGAGATTCCTCCAGCAGTTCGATGCGGAACCGGGCCAGTCCGGCGGCGCGGAGCTCCGCATAATGCGCCGCCCCGGTCTGCGGCGTGGCGTTGAAGAGCGTGTTGCGGCATCCCACATCGGCGCGCAGCGGGTGCTCGATGCCCACGCGGTCGCGCAGGTGGACGCGGTGCTTTTCGCACGGTCGCCCGCAATCCAGGAACGAACTGCCCTTGGACAGAAACGCCGCAAACACACAGTGCTCCATGTGAAACATCGGCATGTGCTGGTGCAGCGTCAGCTCAAACCACTCCGGCGGAGCGGAGCGGAGAAGAGCCAATACCTGCGAAATGGCGAGATCATAGGAGACCGTCACGCGCTCCAGCCCGTGACGTTTGAAAACCGCGGCGCTCAGCGGATTGGCGACATTGAGGGAAAAGTCGCCCACCTTGCGCAAAGAGCTATCGCGGAAGTGCGCGATGGCCCCGACATTGCGAATGAGCACACCGGTCGGCGCGGCCTTTTCGATCAGCTTGAAGAAGCCCTCCTCGCCCGCCTTTTGAATGCGCGGAGTGGCGAGGAAAATCTCCGCTCCGGGCGCGGCCGCCACGGCATCCCTGTACCGCCGGATGTCTTCAAAATCGACGTAGATGGTGCGCACGCCGTCCTCCAGCGCCGCCTCGATCTGCGCCATGTCGCGGCAGAGCACGGCCAGCGAAGGCACCGCCTCGATTTTGCTGGCGGGCGGGATATCGGAAAGAACCTGCTCAAGGGTAACGCCCGAGGGTTCGCGCCCGGCGCGGTCGGCAGTCTCCAACTGCTGGACAATTGCCGCCTTGAGCCGATTGAGTTCGCTGCTGGGCAGAAAAACCGGAGCGGCGAAATCCACGACGACCTCGCCGAGCGTGTACGGCGTATCGTTCAGCCTGCCAAAGATATCGCGCAGTTGCTCCTCGCCGAGGGCCACCTTGCGGCTTTCCTGCAAGGACATGCCGGAGCGTAAAATGATCGTCTCGTTTCCTTCCGTGGCGGTGACCTCCAACGAATCGCCAGGCGCTCCGGTGAAGCGCAGGTCGAGCGGCGTCTTGCCCGTGGAGCGCGGTTCGATGCGGGACTTGAAGGTGGCTCGCAGCTCCGCCTCCAGCGACGGGTCGTCCGTCTTCCAGACCCGCGTACCGGGCGAGAGCCGGGAGAAATCCAGCGCGCCATGACGGAAGTAGTATTGCCCATTCCGCACCTCGTAGATGCGGCCGCCCTGTTCGTCGTTCGTATCGGCGGCGTGCTCGAAGACAATGCCGTCTCCCGGCTTGAGGTCGAGCTGGCTGTCGATCTCGACAAAATTCCGCCCCACCCGCGAGACCCGGCCCGCGTACGGGCCGCGCTTCTTCCCATAATCCGCGCGCACGAGCTGCTGGTGATTCACGCCATGCATCCAGCCGCTGAACAGCCCGCGCGAGAAAGTCATCTCCATGCGGTACCAGTCGTCGGCGGAGGGTTCCGCATTCTCGCCCTCCAGCGCGGCGTCGATCGCCTTGCGATACACCGAGGTCACGGCGGCCACATACTCCGGGGTCTTGAGACGGCCCTCGATCTTGAAACTCTTGACCCCGAGCCGGATCAACTCGGGAATTTCCCGCACCGCGGCGAGATCCTGCGGCGAAAGAAGATACCGCTTGTCACCGAGGTCGCGCACGATGCCATCGACCACCACCTGATACGGCATGCGGCAGGCCTGGGCGCACTCGCCGCGATTGGCGCTGCGCTGACCGAGGGATTCACTTGTCAGGCACTGGCCGGAGTAGGCCACGCACAGCGCACCGTGAACGAAAACCTCCAGCGGCACCCCGGTTTCAAATTTCGCCAGTTCGCGCAGTGACAATTCCCGCGAGAGCACGACTTGCTTCGCCCCGAGCTCCTCGGCAAAACGCACGCCCTCGGGCGAGGTCACAGTCATCTGGGTGGAGGCGTGGACACGCAGACCCGGGAACATCCGGCGCGCAATCTCGGCCAGCCCGACATCCTGAATGATGACCGCATCGACCCCGGCGTCATTGAGCTGGCGGAGTTCCTCGACCGCATCCGGAAGCTCGCTGGTAAAGATCAGGACATTGAGGGCCATGTAGGCCTTCACCCCATGAGCGTGCAGGAAAGCGACGACCTTGGGCAGGTCGTCCGCGCCGAAATTCTCGGCCCGCATGCGGGCATTGAACCGGGGCATGCCAAAGTACACGGCGTCCGCCCCATTGGCGACCGCCGCACGCACGCATTCCCAGTCGCCAGCCGGGGCGAGAAGTTCAGGTCGAGATACCACTTACCCGCACAGAACACCAAACGGGCGGAAAATCAAAGAACGGGAACGGATTTTCCCGCGCATTGCCTTCCGCCCTGTCGGTGCACTAGATGCCCGCGCCGCGAGCGAGTTCCTCAGCGATCTGAGGCTCGGGGATGCGCGAGAGTTCGACCGCAAAATGCGTCAGGTCGAGCAAGGTGTTTTCCAGCGTGTGCTCAGCCGTGCGGAGTTCCAGCTCGGGAGCGAGCGGAGCCTCGTACGGGGACGAGATGCCGGTGAACTCCTTGATCTCGCCAGCACGCGCCCTCTTGTAAAGGCCGCGCGGATCGCGGGCTTCGCACACATCGAGCGGGGCATTGATGAACACCTCGCCAAACGGGATGCCGTCGCGATGGCAGATCTTGCGGACATTTTCGCGGTCGGCCCGGAAGGGCGAAATGAGCGAGCAGATGACCACCAGTCCGGCCTCGGCCATGAGGCGGGCGGTTTCCCCGGCTCGGCGGATATTCTCCGAACGATCCTCGGCGGAGAATCCAAGATTCGCGCAGAGGCCGTGGCGGAGGTTATCGCCATCGAGGATGTAACTGAAGATGCCGCGGCGATGGAGGTGATAATCGAGGCCGGTGGCGAGGGTCGACTTGCCGGAACCCGACAGGCCGGTGAGCCAGAGGACCGCGCCGCGATGTCCGAAATTCTCGGCACGCAATTCGCGAGTGACCGGGCTGACCGTCCACGTGAGGTTCTCAGCGGCCCCGGCGAGACGCATCTCGTCCTGATAATCAGCCTCGCGAATGATGCCGCCGCCGCCAATGCGCTTGCCGGTGACAATGACGAAACGCCCGGTTTCGCTGATGCGGTCATGGCGATCAAAGGCGATCGGCTTGCGGGCGCGGATGCGCACGTCGGCCACCTCGTTTTTGTGAATGATGCCCGGATTGCCCGCGAGCGGCTCCAGTGTGGAGGAATCCAGTACGCGCGTGATCTCGACCAGGCGCGCCTCGACGCTCTGCGTGCCGAGCTTCAGGGTGAAGGGGACATTGAGCGGCAGCGGATCGTTCTGCAGCCAGAAAAGGCTGGCCTGAATCTCGCGACCCTCGGCCGGGCCATGATCTGGCGCGCTGCCGATATCGCCGCGTTCCACGAAAATCTGCTCCTCCAGCGTGATGGCGACAGACTCGCCGACGAGGGCGCTGGTCGGAGGTTCCGGCGCATTCCATTCCTCAATGGACTTCACGCGACTGCTCTTGCCGTCCGGCCAGAAAACGATCTCCTGCCCGACCTGGAGCGACCCGGTTTCGATGCGACCCGCCAGGATGCGGCGCTCGTCGAAGCGATAGATATCCTGAAGCACGAAACGCAGCGGAAGGTCATCCGGCGGAGCGGAAATCTGGAACTGCTCCAAAGCCTCGAGAATCGCAGGCCCCTTGTGCCATTCCAACTCCGGGCTGGCCTTCGTAATGTTAAGGCCGAGCTTGGCGGAAATCGGCACGAAATGCTGCGGCACGATGCCGAGCTTGCCCAGGAACTCCGTGTAATCGGAACGCACCTTTTCAAAACGCTCCTGCCGATAGCCGACGAGGTCCATCTTGTTCACCGCCACGACGATCTGGCGGATGCCGAGAAGCGAAAGCAGGTAGGCGTGGCGCTTCGACTGTTCCTGGATGCCCTCATTGGCATCGATCAGGAGGATCGCCGCGTCGGCGCTGGCTGCGCCGGTGACCATGTTTTTCAGGAATTCCTTGTGGCCCGGGGCGTCGATGATGACGTACTCGCGCTTTTCCGTGCGGAACGGCAGCTGCGTCGTATCGATCGTGATGTTCTGCGCCTGCTCCTCGAGAAGAGCGTCGAGCAGGAAGGCGAACTCAAATTCCATGCCTTCGAGTTCGCTGGCCTTGCGGATTTGCTCGACCTTGCCCTCGGGCAGGGAGTTGGTGTCGTGAAAAAGACGTCCGATAAGCGTGGATTTGCCATGGTCGACATGGCCCACGATCACGATGCGCAGCTTTTGCGAAGTCGGAACTGAGATGTCGGAAGTCGGAACTTTTGTGGGTTCGAGAGTCGTTTGCACTGGAGACTATTTCTTTTTGCTGCGGCTGCTTTTGATGGAGGCCACAATGATGGAGAGGATTTCGTCGGCTTCCTTTTCCAGGGCCGAAAGTTTGGCGGGCTTGATGAGGCCGAGTGCTTTGGAAAGTTGCAGCCAGTAGATCACTTCATCGCACTCTTCTTCACAGATCCCCAGCTTCGCAACAAACTCCGCAGAGGAACGCGCCCGGCGCGCCGCACGGTAGTTTGCCCCGACCGAGGCGGAACACCGGATCAACTGGGAAGAGACAACGGAGCCCGAACGCGAAACCGGAAGAGCTTCCGCCGCGCGAATGCACCGCACCGCAAACTCAAACGTCCGATCTCGCAAATCTGCCACGCGTTTGAGCCCGCCCGATTTACCGGGAGACTCACTGCCTGGCGAAACTTCCGACTTCCGCCTTCCCACTTCCGACATCACATGAATCCTTTTGCGCGCAGTTTCTGCATCGCATTCCGCTCGTGGTGGTCCTGGGCGCGACCGGCGCGCTCGCTCGTCTTGGTGACGAGGAGTTCCGCGATGATCTCGCTGATGTTGGAGGCCGTGCTTTCCACGGGCTTCGTGATCGGCCAGCAGCCGAGGGAACGGAAGCGGTACTTCTTTCCGTCGTCACCCGGGCGGGCGAAGTACATGGTCGGAATCGGGATCTTCTCGCGCTCGATGTAGCGCCAGATGTCGACCTCGGCCCAATCGAGCAGCGGCTGCACACGGATGTGCTCGCCCGGCTCGATGGCGGTGGTGAACTGGTTCCAGAACTCCGGCGGCTGATCCTTGTAGTCCCACTCAAACTCCGCATTGCGGGGCGAAAAGTAGCGCTCCTTCGCACGGGTCGGGTCCTCGTCGCGGCGGATGCCGGTGATGAGCGCATCAAATTTCCGCTCCGCCATCACCTGCTGCAGGGCCACGGTCTTGAGTTCGTGCGTCACCGTCACCGGGTCATGAGTCTCATAACCAACTGATTGCGTGTACGTTCCACGTCCAGCGCGAGCGTCCTCATTGATCTTTACGATCAAGTCGAGGTCATACTCCTTGCGCGCCCACTCACGAAACTCCAGCATCTCGGGAAATTCGTAAGTCGTATCGATGTGCAGCACCGGGTACGGAATCTTTCCGCAAAAGGCCTTCTTCGAGAGCCAGATCAGGACGTTGGAATCCTTGCCCATGCTCCACGGCATACACAGGTTCGAGAAGCTGTGATAGGCTTCACGAAGAATGTACACGCTTTGCGCTTCGAGTTGGTCCAGATGATCCATTGGAAAATAACCACTAAAGCGGTAGTTGTTACCTCCCGCCACTAAAAAATTCATGTCCCAGCCCCTGATCCCGACAATTATCAACAAAGTTGGTCGTGAAATCGCTTTCGCCTGGAGCGACGGCACCGAGACCTACATCCCGGCCGAGGTCCTGCGCCGGGCCTGTCCCTGCGCAGCCTGCGGAGGCGAACCGGATGTCACCGGCAAGGTGATCCGCCCCAGCGTCCAATACCAGCCCTCCAGCTTCGATCTCCAAAGCTGGGAAGTCATTGGCGGATATGGATTTCAGCCGACGTGGGCCGACGGCCATCGGACAGGTATCTACACCTTTCCGTACATCCGCAAACTCGGCGACACGATCCCGGGCTAGGCGTTATTTGGCAGCAACCCTGGCTGGCTCGACCTCCACGGTCGCGCCGTCCTTGAGCCGGTCGGTGGGATTCGCCACGAAGCGATCTCCCGCCGCCAGGCCTGAAACGATTTCCACCTGATCGCCGAGATCGCGATCTATGGTCACCTTGCGCAGGGCCACACGATTGCCCTCGCCCAGCACCGCGACCTGAACACCCGCAGCCCCGAGGATGAGCGACTTTGACGCGATGCGAATCGGCGGATGAGCCCGCTCCACATGCAGCGTCACCTCGGTGTACAAGCCGGGAACCAGCTTGCCGTCCGGATTGGGAACGAGCACCTCGGTACGGAGCGTGCGGCTGTTATCATCAAGTGCGCCCGCCGTGCGAACGACGCGAGCGGGGAAGGTTTCCCCCGGCAGCTCGTGGAATCGCAAATCCGCCCCCTGCCCGGTCGCGACCAGGCGATAGTAACTCTGCGGCACGTCGATGAAGGCGCGGAGCGTGGCCGTGTGGGCGAGTTCAAAAAGTTGGCGGCTCGTATCGTTCACGTCGGCGGTCACCAACTGGCCGACCTCGATCAAGCGCTTGGTCACCGTGCCGTCGAAGGGCGCGACGATCTTCTGAAACTCCTGCTGCTTCTCCAGGCGGTCGAGATTCGCCTGCGCCGCCTGATAGTCCGCATCGCGGGCGTCCAGCGTCGCGCGGCGCTCATCCAGCTCCTGGGCGGCGACGACATTTTCCTTCGAGAGCTTCGTCCAGCGGTCAAAGCTGGTCCGGGCGAGTTTCAGATTCGCCGCAGCCTGCGCAAGCGCGGCCCGGCCCTGGTTAACCTGCTCGTCGAGCTCCGGCGTTTCGATGACGGCCAGCACATCGCCAGCCTTTACGTGGCTGCCGATGTCGGTGTGCAATTCCTTCACGTACCCGCTCACCCGCGAGTAAAGCGGCGCACGCTGCGCGGCCTCGACCCGGCTCGGCAAGGTGATGTCGAGCGCAGCCTCGGCGGGCTTCGCCTCCTGCACAGTCGCATGGAACGCCGTGGACGGCGCCTCCGCGGCAAGGGCATGGACATTGTCGAGCCGGGGTTTGATTCCCAGCACGAGCAACAGGCCAAGTACGGTCGCAAATCCCCCGGCCAGCAACAGGGTCGGCACACGGGATTTGCCGGGAGGAGCGGGATGCGGAGTGTTGGGGTATCCGAGCTCGGGCAAAGGACGATCGATGGGTGTATTCATGGCATTAGTGGGCAGGCGCGAGCGATCCGGCGACCGGAGGCTCAGCGGTTTGTGTCTGGAGGAAGGGATTGGGTTTGCGCCGCAGCAGGCTGAAGACCACGGGCACGAAAAGCAGGGTCGTGAATGTCGCCACGATGAGGCCGCCGATTACGGCGCGGCCGAGAGGGGCGTTTTGCTCGCCGCCCTCGCCGAGGCCGAGCGCCATCGGGAACATGCCGATGATCATCGCTCCCGCCGTCATCAGTACGGGCCGCAGGCGGGTGGCTCCGGCCTCCATCGCCGCGGCGATCGGGCTCAACCCCGCCGCCAGCCGCTCATTGGCAAAGGTAACCATGAGGATGCTGTTCGCGGTCGCCACGCCGATGGTCATGATCGCGCCCATCAGGCTCGGCACGCTGAAGGTCGTTCCGGTGAGAAACAGCCCCCACACGATGCCCGCAAAGGCTCCCGGCAGCGCCATCGTGATGATGAAGGGATCGCTCCAGCTCTGGAAATTCACCACCAGCAGGAAATAGACGAGCAGGGCGCTGACGACGACACCCAGCCCCATGCGGAGAAAGGTCGTGTTCATGCTGTCGACCTGCCCGCGCACGGAGATGGTGTTGCCGGGCGCGAGCTTTTGCCGGGCCTCCGCCACGATCTTGTCGACCTCCTCGGAAACACCGCCGAGATCGCGATGGGAGACATTGGCGAAGACGTCGAAAACCGGCTGGATGTTGTAGTGATTCACCACGCTCTGGGTGCGAGCGCGAGAGATGCGCGCAAGGTTCGCCAGCAGTTGGCTTCCCGCTCCGCTTTCCTCCGCGACACGTCCTGACACAGGAGTATTCAGGAGCTCATTGACCGAGGAGATGAGGCGAGGCGGAGTCTGCACCGCGACCAGGAACGGGATGCCGTACACGGGATCGACCCAGTAGTTGGGCGTCACCTGTGTGCTGCTGCTCAGGCTCACGAGCACGTCCTGCGCGATGTCCCGCTGGTCCAGTCCCTCGGAGGCGAGCAGGGTGCGGTCGATGTTCAGGAACAGCGCGGGCGCGTCGAAGGACTGGTGGACATACACGTCCTTCGCCCCCGGTATGGCGGCGATGCGGTCGCGTATTTCCTGCGCCGCGGCGTAGTTGTTGGCCTTGTCATAACCAGACACCTTCACGTCGATCGGGGCAGGCAGGCCGAAGTTCAGGATCTGTGAAACGATGTCCGCCGGCTGGAAGAAGAAGGTCAGGTCGGGAAACTTCTCCCGCAGCCCCCGGCGCACCTCTTCCATGTACTCCGGCGTGGTTTTTGTGCGCTCGTGGTTGAGCTGCACGATGATCTCGCCGTCATGCGAGCCGATGGTCGAGTTGTCGCCAAAGGCCAGGCTGTATTTCTCCGAGACGACGCCGAAGTTATCGAGGATCAGCTTGATCTCCTGCGCCGGAATGATGCGCCGGATCTCATCCTCGACGTCGCTGAAAATGGTCTCGGTCTTCTCGATGCGCGTGCCGGTGGCTGCCCGCACGTGCAGGCGGAACTGTCCCGCATCCACGGTGGGGAAGAAATCCCGTCCCACCCAAGGGAATGCCAGGAACGCGCTGCCGATGAGAATGCCAAAGAGCAGGAACACCGACGCTCGATGCGCCAGCGCCCACCCGAGCGCACCGAGATAGCGAGCGTGGAGTTTCTCAAATCCGCCGATAAACCCCGCTTGGAACCGCTGGAAGAGATTCGGCCTCGCCGGAGCGCCGTGCGGCTCGAAACGCAGAATGTAGTCCGCCAGCACCGGCACCAGCGTGCGGCTCAGCACATAGCTGGAGAGGATGGAAAAGACGACCGCCAGCGCCATGGGAGTGAAGAGGTACTTCGCCGGGCCAACGAGAAACATCACCGGCACAAAGACAATGCTGATGGCGAGCGCCGAGACGAGCGCCGGGAGCGCGATTTCCCGCGAACCTTCCAGCACCGCCTCCCGCAAGGGACGGCCCAGCTCGATATGGCGATGAATGTTCTCGATCGTGATCGTCGCCTCATCGACCAGGATGCCGATGGCGAGAGCCAGTCCACCGAGCGTCATGACGTTCAGCGAGTACCCCATCAAACTCAGCAGAGTGAGGGACGACAGAATGCTCAGCGGGATCGATAGAGCAACAATGAGCGTGCTCCGCCAGCTCCCGAGAAAGAGCAGGATAAAGGTCGCCGTGAGCGCTGCCGCGATGAGCCCCTCATGCACCACGCCATCGAGCGCGGCCTCGACAAAAATCGATTGGTCGGCCAGCAACTCGATCTTCATGCCGGGAGGCGCCGCCGCCTGGATTTGCGGCAGCTTTTCCTTCACGCCCTTGATGATGTCGAGGGTGGAGCTTGAGCCGTTCTTGAGGATTTGCAAAAGCACGGCCCGCTTGCCATCGGCGCGCACGATGTTCTGCTGCACCTCAAAGCCGTCATGCACGTGCGCCACGTCGCGCACATAGGTCACCACGCCGTTTTCCCTTTTGATCGGCAGGTTGTTCAGCATCTCCAGCGTGTCGGGAGAGTTGTTCATCTTCACCCGGTACTCCGTGTCGCCGAGACGGGCCGCGCCGCTGGGCAGGGTGAGATTCTGAACGTTGAGGGCGTCGTTCACATCGCGGGCGGAAAGGCCCCGGGCCTGGAGCTTCGCAGGATCGAGATCGACCATGACCTGCCGTACCTTGCCGCCAAACGGCGCGGGCAGAGTAAGCCCGTTGATCGTCGCCAGCTGCTGGCGAATGCGAAAGATGCCGTAGGTGTACAACTCCGCCTCGCTCAGCGTGTCGCTGCTGAGGCTCATCTGGATGATCGGCACGGAATCCGCCGCGTAACGCAGAATGATCGGCGGCTGCACGCCCGGAGGCATGCGGCGGAGGATGGCCTGACTCACCGCCGTGGCCTGCGCGAGGCCCCGCTCCACCTTCGCCCCGGGATGGAAGTACAGCTTGATGATGCCCACGCCATCGAGCGTTTGCGACTCGATGCGCTCGAGATCGTTCACGTTGGCCGAGAGTGAATATTCGGAGTACACCGTGATCTGCTTTTCAAACTCCTCCGCGCTCAGCCCGTTGTAGGTCCAGATCACGCTGATCACCGGGATGTCGATCTGCGGAAAAATATCCTTCGGCGTGCGCACAAAAGACGCCACCCCCGCGAGGAGAATCAGGACGGCCATCACCACAAAGGTGTAGGGCCGGTTCAATGCCAGTCGGACGATCCACATAATCAGTTTTGCCTGGAATCAGGCGATAAGTTCAATAGTTCAATATTTATAAACTATTGGACGCTTTGTCAAATTCGGCGTATCCTAAAAATCAGTTACCCATGAGACCGCTGTACCATCCCTCGAAGGAGGACATCTCGACGGAGGGTATTCTCTACGCTCTGTCGGACCCGATCCGGGCCCAGATTTACTCGGAGATTTCGTGCTCCGAGGAGGCTCCCACCTGCTCGAATTTCCTCACCCTCAAAAACCACAAACTTCCCAAGTCCACCCTCTGCCAGCATTTCAAGATCCTGCGTGAGGCGGGCCTCATCCGCAGCGAACGCAAGGGTGTCGAACTGCGCAACTTCAGCCGCTGCGGCGACCTGAAGGAACGGTTTGGCGACTTGATTCGCGCCGTCCTCGCCGCCTACGGCCTCAAGGTGGGCGAGTCGGTCCAAAACGTCCCGTCCGAACCCAAAAAGAAGGCCGTTGCGGAAAAGAGCCGCCCGCGTTGACGGACGGCTCTTCCCCTTTTGGGTTTGATCAAATATCGGCCATGCCGCCGTCGGAGAGCAGATCGATGCCGGTGGAATAGCTGCTGTCGCTCGACGCGAGAAACAGCGCCGCGGCGGCAATCTCCTCCGATCGGCCAAGTCGGCCGAGGGGCACCATCTGAGTAAGGCCGGCCTTCATGGCGTCTGCCTCCTCCTTGCTCTTGTATTGACCATCGAGGATCGGCGTGTCGATCGGGCCCGGGCTGAGGCTGTTGACGCGGATGCCGCGCCCCTTCAACTCCGCCGCCCAGGTACGGACAAATGAACGCACCGCCGCCTTGGTCGCGGAATACACCGAAGCCCCCGGGAAACCGAGATACTGCACGACGGAAGCCACCACCACGATCGATCCGCCATCCCGGAGGAGGGGCAACGCTTTTTGCGTGGTGAAGAGAACACCCCGGACGTTGATGTCGAAAATCTTGTTATAGTGCTCAACCGTCACCTCGCCCAAGGGGGCAAACTCGGCGATGCCCGCATTGGCGACAATGATGTCCAGTGCGCCTTTCTCGGCTTTCACCTGCTCATAGAGGCGGTCGAGATCTTCCAGCTTTGCGACATCGCTCTGCACAGCAGTGACGTTTTTCCCGATGGCCGCCACGGCCTTGTCGAGTTCCGCCTGCCTGCGTCCGGTGATGAAGACATACGCGCCCTCTTCCACAAACTTCTGCGCGATGGCGAGGCCAATGCCGCTGCTGCCGCCCGTTACCACTGCGATTTTTCCGTCGAGTTTTGACATGGTCTTTATGGGTTATTCCTGTTGTTCAGAATTTCTGAACTAATAGACCAAAAACCGCCCCGGTCAACGGCTATTTGCAGAAAACAAAACGGGCAGGCGCGAGGCCTGCCCGTTCGGAAAAATCGACTTGCGTCTTAGGCTGACGCCTTGATCTCGACGCCGGTAACGGCGTTGGTGATGACAAACTTTTCCGGGTGGAATGTCGGGTCGGCGCGGAAGCTCAGGCGGCCGGCGTAACGGCGCTCGATGTCGACGAGATGCTCCTCGTCCTCGTTGCGCAGGCGGTTGAGGAGGTCGGGATGCACGATGACCTTGATCTCGTGCACACTCTCCTGGTTCTGCCGCATCACGGTGTGCAGGGCGCGCTGAAGCTCGACGCTCATCGTCATGGGGCTCTTGATCAGACCCTTGCCGCCGCAATGCGGGCACGGGACGAACTGCGTGCTGGCGAGGCTTTCCGCCGCGCGCTGGCGGGTCATCTCCATGAGGCCGAGCTGCGAGATCGGGAGCACATGGGTGCGGGCCTTGTCGCGCTTGAGACGTTCCTTGATGCGCTGGTAGACGGACTGCTGGTCCTTGCGGCTCTTCATGTCGATGAAGTCGCCGATGATGATGCCGCCGATGTTGCGCAGGCGCATCTGTCGGCAAATCTCGTCCGCCGCCTCGAGGTTGGTCTGGAGGATGGTCTTCTCCATGTCCTTCGAGCCCTTGTTGCGACCCGTATTCACGTCGACCGCGATGAGCGCCTCCGTTTCGTCGATCACGATATAGCCGCCGCACGGCAGCCACACCTGGCGATGGAAGGCCGCGTCGATCTGGGACTGGACGCCGAAGCAATCGAAGATCGGCTGAGAGCCGGTGTAAAGCTGCACGCGCTTGCGGGCGCGCTTGGAGATCTGGCCCACGAGATTCTGCATCCGCTCAAAGGCCTTCTGGTCGTCGACCATGATGGAATCCACATCGTCGGTGAGGAAATCGCGCACGGTGCGATCAATGAGGTCGCTCTCGGCGTACAGGCAGGCCGGAGCCGGAAGCTCTTCCATGCCGCGTTGAATCTCCGCCCACTGCTCGAGGAGCAGGCTGAGGTCGCGGACGAAATACCGGGCGCGCTGGCCCTGGCCCACGGTGCGCATGATGACGCCCATGCCGTCCGGGATGTCGAGCTCCTGGAGGATCTTGCGCAGACGCTCGCGCTCCTTGGGATCGTCGATCTTGCGAGAGATACCGCACTGCTCATTGAACGGCATGAGCACGAGGTACCGGCCCGCGAGGCTCACGTCGGTCGTGATACGCGGCCCCTTCGTTCCGATCGGGCCTTTTTTCACCTGCACGAGGATGTCCGAGCCGACAGGATAGATGTTCGGCACGTCCTTGTGCGTGATTTTCTGCTTCTTCTGGTTGTTCTTGCCGCCGCCGCGGCTCACGGCTTCCACGCCGCTGTCGAGCGCCGCCGGGATGGCGTCCCAGAATTGCAGGAACGCGTTTTTCTCAAACCCGATATCGACGAACATGGCCTTGATGCCCGGCTCGATGTTGCGGACCTTGCCCTTGTAGATCGCACCGACGATGTTCCGGTCGGATTCGCGCTCAGTGGTCAGCTCCTCGAGCCGGTTGTCCTCCAGCAAAGCGACCCGCTTCTCGAGGCGCTCGCAGTTGACGATGAGTTTAATTCCAGTGCTTTTCTTGCCTAGGCCCAAAATTCTTTTGACTGTTTCGATCATGAAAAAACGGAGGTTGATCTCCCCGGGGGGAGGAAAGGGTAATTAGGGGGGAATTCATCTGCGGTTGGGGGAAGGAGTTGATTCCTTTTTCTTTTTGTCCCCTCCACGGAAGAAATTGAAGAATTTTTCCAAACCCGAGGGTTTGGCGCTCTGACGATTGCGCACGCGACCGCCTTCATCGGCTTCATCACGTACGCTCGGAGCGGCAGCCACCTGGCTTTCCTGGCCAGCGGGAGCTGCATTGTCCTCCGTGCCCGTATCCTGGTCGGCCGTCACGGTGGTTGCGGCCGGGATATCCCGTCCGAAGTCGATGCTCTCGACCTGATTGAAATTTCCCGCAGCAGGGTCCAGCCATGCCACCAAAGGCGCAGGAGTCGGGGTGGGTTCCGCATCCGGGGCGGGCGGCTCAGCCGGGGTATCGGCTGCCTTGTCGAGGGCGAACGTATCTTCGAGAATCTTCGCCGCGATCGGCGCCGCCACACCGCCGCCCGACTTTGCACCCTGCACAAGCACACACACGGCATACTTTGGCGCGTCATAAGGGGCGAAACAGATGAACCACGTATGGTTGTCCTTGATGCCATTGCGCCAGAACTGGGCGGTGCCCGTCTTGCCCGCGACCTCGACGCCCTTGATGCGTGCCTTGCCTGCGGTGCCACCGCCTTCATTGACCACCTTGTCCATGCCGAGGCGGACCTTCTCGATCTGCTCCCGGGTCAACCCTCCGTCCTTGATCAGGTCGGTACGCACCCGCGCTGGCTCTTGCAACAGCACCTTGCCGTCCTGGGCGACGACCTTGTCGATGAGGCGGGGATAGAAACATGTGCCACCGTTGGCCACGGTCGCGGCGATCATGGCCATCTGGATGGGCGAGGCCAGCACCATGCCCTGGCCGATGGAAGTATTGGCCGTGTATCCATTCGACCACCGGGCGTTCGGTTCGACCTGGGCGAGATATTCGGGACTCGGCAGCACCCCGGGCGCCTCGCCGGAAAGCGGCAGGCCGGATTTCTGCCCCAGGCCCAGCATGTTGCCCATCGCCACGATGTTATCGATGCCGGTGGCGTTGCCATACTGATAGAAAAAGGCGTTGCAGGAGTATTTCAGCGCATCGGAGAGGCGTAGCGTGCCATGCGGAGGCAGGTGCTTCTGGGTGACCCAGCACATCATGTATTTGTTGCCATAGGTCACGCCGCCCGTGCAGGTGAAACTCTTGTCACCCACCCCGGCGCGCAGGCCAGCGAGGCCGATCGGCACCTTGTAGGTCGATCCCGGCGCGTAGGCGCTGATGGCCCGGTTGAGCAGTGGATTGGTCTCGTCCTTGTTCAGCTCCAGCCAGTCCTTGGCCGCGATGGAGGGGATGAATTTGTTCGGATCGTACGACGGCACCGAGGCCATCGCGAGGACGTCGCCATTGTTGGGATCGATCACGACGGCGGCGCCACGTCCCACGGCGCGGAGAGCCTTCTCGGCGATGTACTGGATGCGCGCGTCGAGGGTGAGATACACATTCGCACCCTGCTTGGGCTCCACGATCTCGACATCTTTGCGCATGATCTGCCCCTTGGCATCACGCTGGAGGATCTTCACCCCCGGCGTTCCCTTGAGGTAGTCGTTCATGGCCAGCTCGATCTGGGCCTTGCCCTCCATGTCCGGCTCGTAGAACTTGAATTTGTTGATGTCGTCGAGCTTGTCGAGATTGCCGGGAGCCCCGACGTATCCGAGCAAATGGGCGGCCAGCGAGCCGTAGACGTATTGGCGCACCGGCTTTTTCGTCACGGTGACACCGGGAAGGCCGAGATTGTTCTCGGAAAGCACGGCCATCCTCTCGAAGTCGAGATCCTGCATATAATTGAAGGGGATCTCGCTTTTGTTGCGGTAGTGAATCTGCAGGCGCTTGGCATTGTAGTCCTGCGCGACGCCGAGTTCCTCCAGCCGGGGAATGATCTGTTCGGAAACGATGCGAGCCACGTCAGCCTCCTCCAGATCCTTGGGCATGTTGCGCACCGTGCCGCGGTAGCGCACCTTGGGCACCTGGTTGTTGTGCGACTGGCGATAGGCTGTCACCATGTCGGGCAGGTAAAAGTCGACATCGAAGCTGGCGCGGTTCTGCACGAGCGGAATGCCATTGCGGTCGAGAATCTCTCCTCGCACGGCGGGAATGCGCACCGTCACGCGCGATGTCGAGCCGGTCTTGGCCGTGTACTCCGCGCCATGAGCGATCTGAACCATCCACAGGCGCGCCACCAGGCCGGAAAGCGCCAGGATGATCACCCCGCCGACGAAGACAAACCGCAAAGCTGGTCCCGTCCGCCTCATGCCCGCCCTCCGAAGCGATCACCGCGGGGATATTCACCCGGGATCAGATGGCGGAGGGATTCCCACGCCAGATAAACGAGAGGCGCAACCGCCGCCGCGATGAGACCAGGGCCGATGATGCGCCAGAACACCATGTCATTGAGCACGACCCCTTCCCGCCGGAAGCAGATCATCACGTATTGCAGGGCCAGGTACAGCGACGTGCCCCCCACGGCCAGGCAGGTGTGAATCCACCAGCCGCCGCGCAAAAAAGCGGGTTGAAACCCGTGACAAAGGAGCCCAAGCAACACGAAATAGACGATAGACCAGCCGAGGGCGATTTCAACCCGCCCCCCGACGATGTGGAGATTCATCAGATCCACGATAAATCCCGTGAAAACCGCGAGCGAGAGCATCGTCCACGCGGAATAGGCAATGGCGGCCAGACAGAACAGCGCCGGCACCAGCAGCACGTGAGCCCCGAGCAGCATGTGTACGGGTGGAATGAACTCCTGGACGATCAAGGCCAGGAAGATGAGGATCGCAAAGCTGATGCCGCCCAGGACGTCTCTCATTTGGCTCCGACGATTACGAAGACATCTTCGACCATCGAAGTATCCACGGCGGGTTCGACGATGGCCCTCCCGTCGAGCGCACGCACCTGGAAACTTTTCACGACTCCGATGGGAATCCCCGAGGGGAACACGCCGTTGCTGACCCCGGCGCTGTAAATCTTCTGGCCCGGCTGCAGGTTGGCCTGCTTGGAAAGGAAGTCCATCTGGAGCAGCCCGGGCGTGTCGCTCTGCTGCACCCGCACGCCGGAGAGAATTCCCTGCTCCCGGCTTCCCTCCACCTTGGCCGCGACCTTGCAGGTCTCGTCAGTGATGAGCAGGACGATCGATTCATTCTTGGCGACGGTGGTGGTCTTGCCCACCAGCCCCACGTCGGTCAGGACCGGCTCGTCCGCCTCGACCCCGTCCTCAAAGCCCCGGTTAATCTTGACCGTGGTCCACCACGTCGACGCATCCCGGGAGATGACGCGGGCCGGGAGGAGCTTGAAGACCGAGCGCTTGCGGTAGTCGAGGGCCTGTCGAAGCTTGTTGTTCTCAGCCTCGATTTCCCGGAGGAGCTGGTTTTCCGTGCGCAGCTCTTTGTTTTCCGTCGTCAGCCGGTTGTACTCGGCCTCCAGTTCATCGAGGTTCTTCAGCCCCGATCCCATCTCGCCGATCTGCCGCTGCACGGCGGAACCGGTCTTGACGAACGGAGCAACGATCCCGAGGAAGCCCGACTGCATCTTTTGCATCGCATCGGAACCGAGCGTCGAGAGCAGCACAGCTCCCGCCACGATCAGGAAAACGATAACAAGAAGCAGTCGATTCATCGGGCGAATTTCCGGGATATGTCAGGCTGTTCGCTCGCTGGAGCGAAAGGATCGTTAGTGCGAGGAATGGGAACCCGTGTGCTCGTGAGAAGCCACCGCGCGGAGGAAGCGGAGTTCCTCCAGCGCCTTGCCGGTTCCCTCGGCCACCGCGCTGAGCGGGTCCTCGGCGACATGCACGGGCAGGCCGGTCTCCTCCTGGAGGAGACGGTCGAGGCCGCGCAGCAAAGCGCCGCCACCCGCGAGCACGAGACCGCGATCCACCAGATCGGCGGACAGCTCGGGAGGGCAGCGCTCGAGCGTGATGCGGACAGAGTCCACGATCGTCGAGATCGGCTCCAGGAGCGCCTCGCGCACTTCCTGCGAGGAAATGGTGATGGTTTTCGGGAGACCGGCCACGAGGTCGCGGCCCTTCACCTCCATGGTGTTCTCCTTCTCAAGCTTGTAGGCGGAGCCGATCTTGATCTTGATCTCCTCGGCGGTGCGCTCACCGATCATGAGGTTGTAGGCCCGCTTCATGTAATTGATGATCGACTCGTCGAGTTCATCGCCAGCGACGCGCACGCTGCGGCTGAACACGATGCCGGAGAGCGAGATAAGCGCCACCTCGGTGGTGCCGCCACCGATGTCGATGATCATGTTGCCCGCCGCATCCTGCACCGGGAGGCCGACACCGATCGCTGCGGCCATGGGTTCCTCGATGAGGTAAACCTCACGGGCGCCCGCGCGGGTGGCGGAATCCTTCACCGCACGCTTCTCCACCTCGGTGATGCCGCTGGGGACAGCGATCACCACGCGGGGACGAACCATGCGACGGCGGTTGTGCACCTTGCTGATGAAATGGCGCAACATGGCCTCTGTGATCTCGAAATCCGCGATCACGCCGTCCTTGAGCGGACGGATGGCTACGATGTTGCCGGGCGTGCGGCCCAGCATGCGCTTGGCCTCGTCACCGACCGCGAGCACCTTTTTGGTGCCCTGCTGGACGGCCACCACGGAGGGTTCGCGTAGAACGATGCCGTGGTCCTTTACGTAAACGAGGGTGTTGGCGGTACCGAGATCGATACCGATGTCATTGGAGAAAAACCCGAGGACGTTATCAAACATATAAAAAGTGATGGGCGCCCACGGCGCGGGGCGCTTTCATCGCCCGAGCACACCCCTCGCCGTAAGTGTTGCCGAAAATTGGGGTTGCGGAGGTTCTGCGTCAAGGCATTCCTTACGCAACTGCAACGGCATCGGCGATCGCCTGCCCCATTCCGGCTGTATCCACCTTCGTGGTCCCCGGAGTATGAATGTCGGCGGTGCGCAATCCGTCGGCGATCACCTTCTTCACCGCAGCCTCGATGGCGGCAGCCGCAGCCTCTTCTCCACAGGAGAAACGGAGCAGCATGGCGGCGGAAAGGATCTGGGCGATCGGGTTGGCGATGCCTTTGCCCGCGATATCGGGCGCGGACCCGCCGCTCGGCTCGTACATGCCGAAGCGGGAGGTGGAACCCTCGAGGGTCTCTCCCAGGCTGGCGCTCGGGAGCATGCCCAGCGAACCAGTCAGCATGGCCATTTCGTCGCTGAGGATGTCGCCGAAGAGGTTCTCTGCCAGGACGACGTCAAAAAACTTGGGCCGGCGCACGAGCTGCATGGCGGCATTGTCGACATACAGGTGGTCGAGGGTCACGTCCGGGTAATCCTTGCTCACCTCATCCACCACGCGACGCCAAAGGACGCCGTTCTGGAGCACGTTGGCCTTGTCGATCGAGGTCACGTGGGACTTCCGGCGGCGGGCAGCCTCGAAGGCGACCTTCGCGATGCGGCGGATTTCGCTCTCCCAGTACACCATCGTATCGACGGCGAACTGCTCATTGCCCTCCTGCTTGATGTACTTGGGCTCGCCAAAATACAGGCCGCCGGTGAGTTCGCGCACACAGAGAACGTCAAAGCCGCCCTCGACGATGGTCGGGTGCAGCGGGGAGGCATGGGTCAGCTCCGGCAGACAGACGGCCGGGCGCAGGTTGGCAAAAAGCCCGAAATGCTTGCGCAGGGGCAGCAGCGCGCCGCGCTCCGGCTGCTCGGCGGGGGGCAGGGATTCCCACTTGGGGCCGCCCACCGACCCGAAGAGGATCGCCTGGCAGTCCTCGCAGGTCTTGAGGGTTTCCTCGGGAAGGGCTTTTCCAGCCCCATCGATGGCGGCTCCGCCGACCAGACGTTCAAAAAACTCGAATTTCAGCGAAAATTTCTTCTCGACCACGCCCAGCACGCGGAGGGCCTGCGCCATCACCTCGGGACCGATGCCATCACCGGCAAGGACGGCGATTTTGTAAGATTTACCCATACGCCGCCATCCAAGCAGTCCCCCCCGGGGGTTGGCAAGTCAGCGTCTGCGCCGAATTGTCTCAGGCGGTGGCCGCGAGGCGAATAAACTCGCGCACGAGGTACTCGTTCTTCCGCCGGGGCTCCAACTCCACCCCGCTGGCGACATCGACGGCATGGGGCCGGACGATGCGCACCGCATCGCGGATGTTGTGCGGCGTGAGCCCCCCGGCCAGGATGATATGCCGGTCCTTGCTGGCGATGACGTACTCGCGCACGATATCCCAGTTCAGTCGCGCACCCGTGCCACCATAACCCGTCTCCGACCACGCGTCGAAAAGGATGTAAGGCGTCTCGTACCGGCTGGCCTGGCCGAGCGAGCGCTGGTCCTTCACCCGGATGGCCTTGATCCAATGCTCTCCGCCATGCTCGCTGCAATACGCGGGCGTTTCGTCGCCATGAAACTGGATCCACTCGAAGCACCCGCTCTCGCGGATGGCGGCCAATTCCTCCGGCGTGGCATTCACCACCACGGCCACCCGGTCGATCTTTCCCTTGAGTTCGGCGATCCAGCCCTTGGAGGCATCGAGGTCGATGTAACGCTTCGACTGAGGAAAGAAGTTGAAGCCCAGGGCGTCGGCGCCCACGGAAGCCACCATCAGGGCGTCATCCAGATTGGTGACGCCGCATATCTTGGTCCGAAGCGGGGGGATGGGATCAGACAAGCTCATCGATGGAGACAGTCTAGCGGCGGGATTGCATGCACAAGCTGAATCAGCCCATTTTGCCACCGGTCGCGTAAATCCATCAAATAAGGGTGATCATTCTCGAACACCATGCGATGGGAGGCCCGCAAGTCCCCGGCCCGATAGCAGAAAAGCTCGAACGGCGTGCCGACCGAGAGGTTGCTCTTGGCGGTGGAATCCAGCGAGAGCAGTCCAAACTTCACCGCCTCGTGCAGCGGGGTGTCGTAGGTAAACCCCCGGTCCAGGATGGGCTTGCCGTACTTCAGCTCGCCGATCTGGAGAAATGGAGACTGGCGGCTGGCGTGGATGGCATTTCCCTCGGCATAGACCTGGTAAATCTCCGGAGGCTGGGAGCCGATCTGCCCGCCCACGATGAGGTTGATATTGAAATCCAGCCCGCCTTGCCGGAGCGCCTCGGCGTCGAGCTTGCGCACCTCGCGGATGCGCTCCCCCACGTAGCGCGCGGTGTCGTAGAGATTGTGCTGGTTCATCAGGCAGGAGCCGCCCGCCTCGCCAACCGCCCGCTCCATGTCCCGGTCGATGAAGGCCGAGACCGACTGGGTGATCGAGAGATTGCCCGAGCTCAGGATGCAGAGCACGCGGTCGCCCTCCTTCTCATAGACGCGCATCTTGGGATGCAGCGTGACGTTGTCGATGCCCGCCGTGGTGCGCGAGTCCGAGAGAAAGACAAGCCCCTCGCCGCAGTGCAGGCTGAGGCAATACGTCATTTGATCACGCGCGCGCTGGCCCGTTTCATGCCGCCCGGGGCGGAGTGATGCGTGATGGCGTAGATATGCCCGTCGCTGCCGCGGAAGAACGAGCTCAGCAGCCAGCTGACGACGCTAATAATGATCGCTCCGAAGAATGCGCTCCAGAAGCCGTCCACATGGAACGACTGAACCATCGCCGCCACGAACAGCAACAGCAGGGCGTTGATGACGAAAATGAACAGTCCCATCGTGAAAATGATCCACGGGATGCTTAGGAGCAGCAGGACGGGACGCACAAAGGCATTGATGATGCCCAGAAGGAGCGAGGCGCCAAGCAGAGAACCCCAGTTGTCATAGCGAATACCCGGGATAACATGGGCCGCGGCGAGCACCGCGACCGTTGTCACCAGCCATCTCAAAAGAAACGCGGCCATGGCTCCATGGTATTTTAGCAATAAATTTTTTGAAGATTTATTTTGCAACTCCCCCCACCCGCGAGGAAAACCGGATTCGTTAACGGAGGGAATATGTCAAAAGAGAAAAAGAAGGAAAAATCCGCGGAGCCCAAAAAGGCTAAAACGAAGAAGTCCATCACCACCCCGGCAGCCGCACCAGTCGAACCGGCGGTCCTCCCGCCCGAGACCGAACCCAGGCCCGCCGTCGTCGCGGAGGCATCTCCCAAGCCCAAGGCCCGCCCGAAGCGCACCGCCTCGCCCCGGCCAGCGAAAGCCACACCGACCGAGATCGTCATCACCGTGGAGGAGATCAGCCTCCGGGCTTACTTCATCTCCGAACGCCGCCGCCATCTCGGCTGGCCGGGTGATGAGCACTCCGACTGGGTGGAGGCAGAGCGTCAACTCCGGGAGGAAAAGGCCAAACCCGCAAAGAAAAAGACGGTCAAAAAAACATGAAAACGCCTTTTTTCGCGCTATAATACGAACGTCATGAAGAACTTCCTCACCACTCTCGCCGCTTCGGTCGCCATCGTCGCCCTCGCTGGAGGTTGCGCCAGCAAGCCGCAGCCCGCTCCCACCGGCAAAGGCGTCTGCCCTGCCAAGGGTGCGTCCTGCTGCGCTGTGAAGACCCAGTGCAAGGTCAAGTCCCAGCAGTGCCCGACCCAGTAGTCGAGCTGGCGCTCACCCGGGAAGTCGTCTAGCTGGACGACTTCTCGGTCGCGATCCGGGCCTCGAGGGACTCCCGGGTAATGGTGTGCCGCGCTCCGCAGCGCGGACAGCTCACCCGGATGGTCTCCTCCCCCTGAAACAAATCATCCGGCTGGTGCCGCATCACCGGCGCCAGCATCGCCAGCATGCGGTCTTGGTTGCACCCGCAGGCGAAGCGGTAATACCTCTGCTCCAGCAGCCTCAGCTCGACATCCTTGTCGAGCGTCTTCACGGCCTCCACGTCGAGCCCCTTGAGCCAATCGAGGTCGCAATCCGGCTGGGCCGCGATGAGGACATACTCCTCCTCGTCATAGGGAAAGATGCGCACGAGCCGCTGCTCGCTCTGCTCGTAAAACCTCTCCATCGCGCAGAAAAAGCTGCTCCCCTCAAACTCCACGACACTGCGCCGCTGCGGCTGCTCCTCCGCCACGACATCGGCGTAAAACAGATTTTTGTCCGTCTGCCGGACATTCTCGGTGAAGACATTGCCGACCACGGTCCCCTGCTGGTTGTCACCCGAGACAAAGACATTGGCCAGCGGATGCTGGAAGTTCACCGTCCAGGCCACCGTCTCCTTCCACGGGCGGGAGGCGCAATGCAGAGTCACCGAGGCCAGAGCCTCGCGCAGGAGTTCATCCATGGCGGGAGCCAACTGGATCCCGGAGTCCATCTGATGAAGATACAGGTTGGCGTAGAGTTCGCCGAAATCCGCCCGCGCGACCAGGGCGTTCCGAACCCTGGCAAAGTAGGTCCTGACTTCGATCCCGCGATCCTGATCTTCGGAAGGTTCACTCATGCGTCTACCTTAGCCTAAATCCCTCCGCATGCCAAACCCTCCGGCTTACTCGGAGATTTGCTGGTGCAGCTTGACCGGCTTCTCCTTCCCGCGGCCCATGCGGATGTTGAGAAACTCGACGAAGACCGAAAAGCCCATGGCAAAGTAAATGTAGCCCTTCGGCACATGCTGGCCGCAGCCATCCGCGATGAGAGCCACGCCGATGAGGAGCAGGAAGCTCAGGGCCAGCATCTTGATGGTCGGGTGCCGGTCGACAAAGTCACTGATCGGACCGGAGCAGAACATCATGAAGATCACGGCCGCGATCACGGCGGCGATCATGATCGGGATGTTATTGACCATTCCCACGGCGGTAATGACGGAATCGAGCGAGAAGACAATGTCGATGAGGACGATCTGGATGATGGTGGTCGAAAAGGACGCCACCGCGCGCCCGACAGAGTGCTCCTCTTCCTCCCCTTCGAGCTTGGCGTGAATCTCATGCGTGCTTTTCCAGACCAGGAAGAGACCGCCGAGGACAAGGATGAGATCGCGACCCGTCACGCCATGGCCGAAGACTTCGAAGAGCGGCTTCACCAGCGTCGCCATCCAGGAGATGGAGAGCAGCAGCAGCACGCGGGTGATCATCGCCAGCGAGAGACCGATAAGACGCGCCTTGGCCTGCTGATGCTTGGGCAGCTTGGAGGCCAGGATCGAGATAAAGATGATGTTGTCGATGCCCAGCACGACCTCGAGAACACAGAGGGTGATGAAGGCAATCGCGAGTTCCGCAGGGGAACCATGTCCGGTGGAAATCGCAGCAGCGGCCAGAATCGGCAGAAAAGCAATCATGTGAGCGACGCCTTCTACTATGGCGTGCGCCCTTTGGGAAGCGTAACGCGCCTAGTTTCCCGGGATGATATGGCGCCCCGGCACAATCACCCGCCCGAGAGCTTCCTCAAGCTTCGGCGCGAGGGCCGGATCGACCTGCCGGATGCGTTCGTTTCCGTCGGCCAGATCGACGATCAGCAGTGATCTGCCTCCGCCCAGCCCGGCATACATCAGCCGGACACACCAGATCAGCAGACCCAGGAGAACGATGCCCCAGACGATCCACTCGGTATGGTTCTGCTTCGGGATGGGCACCAGAGCCACACAAACCGCCAGCACCCCGACAATGATGGCCCCGATGATCGGCCTGGCCCGACGGACCTTCTGCTTCTGGACGGAAGCCCGCAGGATCAGCGGCGCCAGCAGGCTGACCCCATCCACCTCGACCCGGTCGGAAAACACCCGCACCCCATCACATTCGAAATCCGGAGGCTCTTCCTCCTCAAACAAGGAGGACAGCGGCTGCCACTCCTCCAAGCCTTCCCACCAGACAAGATCCTCGGGGGTAAAAGTCCCCTCCTCCACGTGAACCTCGAGTTCCTCCGTGGTGTACGGCCCCCATTTTTCCCCGTCTTTTAGCACCAGGATTGTGCTCATTACGGTGAGAAAAACGTAACAATTCGCGAAAGTCGTGACAAGACATTCCCGCCATTGTCAGCGGTGGCGAGGCTCCCTATGGTGATCGCACGATGAACGTGGATTGGACGACGTGGGAGCCAAAGGAACGGGCAACATTGCTTTTTGTCATCAAAGACGGCCAGATCCTCCTCATTCGCAAAAAACGGGGTTTGGGCGCTGGCAAGATCAACGGGCCGGGCGGGCGCCTGGAGCCCGGCGAGACACCCGAGGAAGCCGCCGTGCGCGAAACCATCGAGGAGCTTCGCATCACGCCCCTTTCGCCGGAATGGCGCGGACGCCTGCACTTCCAATTCGTCGACGGCTACAGTCTCACGTGCAGCGTCTTCGTCTCCCCCGACTACCGGGGAGAGCCGATGGAAACGCCCGAGGCGCTGCCAATCTGGACTCCGCTCGATGCCATTCCTTACCACGAAATGTGGGCGGATGACGCCCACTGGCTCCCAGGCGTGATCGCCGGGGGAGAGTTTGAGGGATTTTTCGTTTTCGACGGGGAAAAAATGCTTTCTCACGACGTGCGGTGGCTGAAAAACCCGGCGGTCGCAGAAGTTTTTTAAGATTTTCCCTTGCGTGTCAGACGCGATTGCATACTTTGGAAACTGTTCTGGGGGGAACAACAGCCCACCGTGGCATTCGTCGCGGTGGGCTGTATCTTTTTAGGGATTCGCCGATATGGACGGGGTTTCCATCGAATCATGGGGTCCATCGGCGCTGATCGTGCGCTTTGCCGATTCCCCAAGTCCTGCCTCACTGGAACGCTGCCGCGGTCTTCTTGCCGCGCTGGACACTCTCGGATTGCCTCCCGGGACGGAAATCTTGCCGGGATACGGTGAAATATTGGTCGATCTCCCGGAGAGCCTTCCTCTCGCGGAAGGGCGTCGGCTCGTCGCGGAGACTATTGCCCAGGCGGAGGCCATCTCCGCGGACGGTGCGCCTCTTCATCGGATCTCTCTCGTCTACGATGGCCCGGATCTCGCCGAGTTTGCGGAGCGGGTCGGCCTCACGATTCCAGAGATTGCGGAGATTCATTCTGCCGCGATCTATGACGTGTTTCTGATCGGCTTTGCGCCGGGATTTACCTACCTCGGCCCGCTCGATCCCCGGCTGCATCTCGCCCGCAAGAACACTCCCCGCCCGCGAGTGGAGGCAGGCAGCGTGGGAATCGGAGGCTCTCACACCGGCATCTACAGCATCGCCTCGCCCGGCGGCTGGTGGCTGCTCGGGCGTACGACCACGACCCTCTTCGACCCGACTCGCAACGATGCCCGGGCCTTCCGATTTTCGCTGGGAGACAGGGTGAAGTTCGACCCAATGACATGAGCACTCCCTCGCTGGAAATCGTCGAGGCGCCGGCCGTGAGCGTGCAGGACGCAGGGCGCAAATACTGGCGCGCCTACGGCGTCCCCACCGGAGGCGCCATGGATCAGGAGTCGATGCGCCAAGCCAATCGGCTGGCAGGCAACCAGGACGATGCGCCCGTGCTGGAAATCGCCTTTGCCCTCGTAACGCTCCGCGTGCTCGCCGAGGTCACCATCGCCATCACTGGCGCAGACGCTTCGTCGAGCCATCCTCTCTGGAAAAGCCTCAAAGTCGCCTCCGGCGATACCGTGCGTCTGCGGGGCGCAAGAGCCGGCCTGTGGTCGTATCTCGCCCTCGGAGGCGGCGTGGAAGCCCCCAGCTTCCTGGGCAGCGCGAGCGTCAATCAACGGGCCGGCATCGGGCGGATGTTTCGTCCCGGGGATGTCATCTGTCGCCAGAGCGATGTCCAACCCGGTCAGATCGCCGGGCGTTTTTTATCTCCCGACGCGATTCCGGACTGGAACCATTCCCCCTCCCTCACCGTCTGGCCCGGCCCGGAATGGATGGCATTCCCGGACGCGTCGCGCTCCCGATTCCTCACAGGGGAATGGGAGATCTCACCGCAAAGCGACCGCACGGGCTATCGCCTGCGGGGCTCAACCATATCCGGCGGATCTGCGGGCATCCTGAGCGGACCGATGCTGACCGGGACCATCCAGGTGCCCCCGAGCG
>Ga0209935_1001845_pt1 | contig 29905 bp, 29 predicted proteins | sample ThiBio_1000_plan_2_FD_183958 | JGI IMG/M metagenome (GOLD analysis project Ga0209935, IMG submission 183958) | Wastewater bioreactor microbial communities from Cape Town, South Africa - Thiocy_cont_1000_plan (SPAdes) | ecosystem: Engineered > Bioreactor > Thiocyanate-remediating >...
CGTATCGTATCGTATCGTATCGTATCGTATCGTATCGTATCGTATCGTATCGTATCGTATCGTATCGTATCGTATCGTATCGTATCGTATCGTATCGTATCGTATCGTATCGTATCGTATCGTATCGATTGATCATTGTGTAGTTGTACTCGATTCAGAGAGAATGTGAGAGAGTGCGTGGTTTGTGTTGTACGATGAGATGAATTGAGTTTCACGTATGAAATGAACAATATGTAGGTTGTAGAATGTATTGACATGCACAGTGGCACTACAACGAGTTTGCTGGTATCGTAATCGAGCAACGAACGACTTACGAGTGGTCCTCCTTGTTCATTTGCAGCCCATCGTCCGTGAGGCCAAAGATCTTGATGCTCTCCTTGCGCATAATGTGCTTCTGCACCTTTCCCGTTACCGTGAGCGGGTACCAATCGGTAAAGTGCACATAGTGTGGCACCTGCAAATCACCGCAGACCAAGCAAGTATGATATCAGCACACGATCGACAACACAGATGCATCAGAGATGGTATAGTACCTTGTAGTGTGCCACATTCTGCTTGCAAAAGGCCTTGAATTGTTCCTCGGTAAGCGAATGGCCGTTCTTGACGCGAATCCACGCACATACTTGCTCACCAAACTGCGTGTTTTGTTCCCAATGACATGGCACACGAGCATGTGAGTGAGTGGTGTGAGTGAGGGCGAATGGCGATATATGGCGTACCTTTGCGTCTGGCACGCCGACCACATGCACGTCCTCAATATCGGGGTGCTTGAGGAAGAACTCCTCGAGCTCGCGCGGGTAAATGTTCTCACCTCCGCGAATGATCGTATCCTGACGTCGTTGTTGTTGGCGGTGGATCTCAAGAGGTGAGCGAGTCGCTTGGCGGGCACTGGCGCTTCTGCGTGTACCTTCTTGCGGCCGACGATCGAGCAGAAGCCTTCAGAATCGATGACGGCCAAGTCGCCAGTCTTCATCCAGCCCTCGTGCAAGACCTCCTTGGTCTTGTTGGCGTCATTCCAGTATCCGATCATGACGTTGTAGCCCTTGGTCCACAGCTCACCCGAGGTACCAGTTGGAACAATGGCTCCGTGTCGATCTACTACCTTGCACTTCACATTCCGTCCGGGAGCAGTTAGTTTGTGCCATGACATTGGATCGATTGATGATCAATCTCGCGATAGGTACCTCGACATGCGGATGCACACGGCCGACAGTTTCGACTCGATGTCGCTCTTGGTCATCGACATTTGTTTGGAAGCTCACAGGCGAGGTTTCCGTCATGCCATACGAGATTGTGATGTGCCTGTCGATCGGCAAGGTCAATGCCGAGCGAGAGGATGGCGTGATTGAGTGGCTCTCGTACCGCATATTCATCTTGGTGATGACCTGCCGCATGATCTCTGCAGGCACGGTTGATCCAGCTGTCGAGCCATGTTTGAATTCATGGTGAGAATGACGTCGATCTCGATCTCTCGCACACGCACGTACCCATGATACCGGTACGCAAGCGCGAAAAGTCGGTACGCGCAAAGTTCGGATGGTTGAGCATGGCGATGAACATGGTCGGTACACCGTGCAAACCCGTGCATCGCTCGTGATGAATCGCATGCAAGACCTTGGCGGCATCGAATCCAGCACTCGGATACACGATCTGGGCGCCGTGCGTCCAGGCAGCAAAGTTGCCGAGTACGAGGCCGAAGCAGTGATACAACGGCACCGGCACGCAGAGAATGTCGTCGCTCGAGAGACGCATCTCTTTGCCATTGAAGTAGCCATTGTTGAGGATGTTCTTGTGCGTGAGCGTCGCTCCCTTGGGCAGTCCCGTGGTGCCACTCGTGAACTGCATCGAGCTCGAGATTGAGAACGTGTGCGTGCGTGCGTGCTGCATTCGCACGGCAATCGCGCAATCGCGAATACCTGAATGTTGATTGGTTCATCTTCATGCTGCGTACGAACAGCATGTGAGATGATGTCGTCGAACTTGGGCATCGTGGGCAGCAGCAGATCCGAGTAGCGAATGAAGCCAGGCACATGCGAGGTGCTCGACAGCACGACGGCACGCAAGCTCGGCACGGCTTGTGTTTGCAGCTTGCCCGGTTGCGAGACGCTCAACTCTGGAAAGACCTGTTGTGCAATCTCGACGTAGTTGCTACGAGTGTGTGAGTGTGTGAGTGTGTTGCGTGTGATTGTGATTGTGGCACATCATGTCGTGGTCGATAAGCGAGAGGATCCGAGAGCAATGTCGCTGTCGCATCATGGTTGTGTCGCAGTCTCGAGATGGCACGGCCAAAATACCTTGACTTGTAGGCCTCTCCGAGGAACAATGCTTCGCAATCGACGAGCTTCAATGCATGCCTAGATCGGACGATTCGTTAATGACCCATTGTAGCGATCGAGACGCGAGAGAAGCTCACACACTCACACACACTCGAGCGAGTGTATGTCTGTGTGTGAGCCAAGCGACGCATGGATTCTCGCATGGATACGAACGCCAGCTCATGGCCACGATAGGCCGGATTGACATTGACCAGCACGGCACCGATCTTGAAGCATGCGAACGACACCACGACCCACTCGGAGCAGTTCTGCATCCAGATGCCGACGCGGCTGCCCTTCGTGATGCCGAGGCTCAAGAGCCCGCGCGCCATGGCATCGATCTGCTCGTTGAGCTCCAGCCACGACCACGAGATGTCTTGTTCGACTACGCGGAGCATACGCTGGTTCGTGTAGGTCGCCACGCTGCGTTCGAACCATCGAGCGATCGATGCATCGCTCATCAGCGGCTCGTCTTGGGAGCCGCGCACCCACGACAGCGACACTCGCGATCCATCGGACTTGATGGCAGTTCGCGGCGAACCAGGCGCGCTCCAGTGCTCGAGCGTCACTCTACCGACCGAAGGACATATCGATACGGCTCTGCGTGTTACTGCCGCACTAGCCACTCGAACAACGAGTGAGGTTCGTGGCAGCAGGAGGCGCAACATTCCGTGGCTGTGCGAGCGAGAGGGAATGAGGGAATGGAGATCGAGGTGAGGAGGGAGGAACCACAACGATGCCGCAAAATGAAAAATCCGCTGCGAGAAACCGAAAAAGCGAAACTGCAAAACCACCTCTTGATAGAGACTCGTCTCTGGATGTCGCGTTGTTGCTTCTCGTCGCGCTACTTCACACACACACGCGAACGAACGAACGTATCTATCTCGCTCGGTATCTCTACCATGGAGTCGATCGTGAAACCTATTCGTCGTACGCACTTGGTGCTGCGTATCTTGTTGAATCACGGACCGCTGCCGATCTCGTCGATTTGGACGCACCTCGAGAAGGCTGGTATGGTGCTCTCTCGCTCGCTCTCGCTCGAGATCTCTCTCACTCGCTCGCGCTCACTCTATCGCGGCGACTCCGCTCGTGTCACAGGTGGAATCAGCAAGACACACACGCGCAAGCTGCTGCAAACCCTCGTTCGCAAGCGTCTGGTGCGCGCCGTACCGTCGGCGCCACTGGTGCCTGGCCGCAAGCCGCCGACCTTCAACTTCCATCTGTGCCACACATCGAAGCTGCGCAGGGCTCTCGGAGCCGAGGCGCCCGCATCGCCGACCACCTCGACAGCCACCACAACAACGGTGTGAGCCAGTGGTAGTAGTCGTTGTTCTTGTTCCTCTCTCGCAATATACTCTCTATACTGCTGAGATCGGATGTGCGTTCGTGTGTGGTTGCTGTTCATTCGCTGCTGCCTCGCTCGTGCTTGCATCTCTCGCTTGCTCGCTCTCGCGAGGCCTCTCTTCGTCTTCACCGTCTCTCCTTCACAATGACCAAGAAGAAGAAGAGCAGCAGATCAAAGAACAAGCGACAGCAGCAGCAGCAGCAGCAGCAGCGAGGTGCCAGTGGCGAGCTTGGCTTCGTGGCAGCTGCTGCGCCTGGATGTCACGTGATACACGACGATGGCTCGGCGATGCCTGCACCGTGGATCATCGGCGCCGAGCGCTTCGATGCGGCGGTGTTCGGATGCGAGCAGGTGCCCGAGCTGTCGTTCGACTGGGAGGAGCGACTGCTCACGTTCGTCAACCAGACGCCCGAGCTGCTGAGCTTCTACGTCTCAGTGGCGCATCGGTGCCTCGACGCCTCGAACCAGCCGCTCGAGTGTGCGTACAGCTGCAACGAACACGGCGAGCGACAACTGATGACCACCTTCATCGTGGTGCTGCGGCCCAAGCGAGTGATCGACGTATGCTTCGTCGAGCTCTCCGAGCAATCGGCACTCGATGGCTCGGAGTTGCGCGTGTGGTCCGACGTGGTGCCGCTCGCACACGCGCCACCGCGCATCGAGCACCTGCTGCAAGCAACCACCGCCAGCAGCAGCACGAGTAGCAGCTCGTGTGAGAGTTCAGCGACCGTGGCAGCAGCAGCAGCAGCCGCCGATATTCGAGGCCGTGCAGCCGTGCAGCTCGGATTCCCGCTCGGCGGCGCTGGCCCGTTCCTGTGCAGCCAGGGCTTCGGCGGACGCTTCACGCACTTCTTCCCGGGCACGCTGTACGCCATCGATCTCAACTGCCCGATCGGCACACCGGTGGTGGCCGTTGGCGACGGCGTCGTGACGCAGCTGACGACCAACTCGAACCTCGCGTCCGGCATCGATATACGCAACCTCTTCCTGTGGAACAGCATCACGATTCGGCTCGATGCCAGCGGCGTCGATGAGGCCGGCGCGCAGGTGCCAGTGTTCGTCGAGTACGTGCACATTGAGGGCGGTTCGGCCGTCGTAGCAGTCGGCGAGCGTGTGGCTGCAGGCCAGCAGCTGTGCCGCAGCGGACAGGCGGGCTTCTGTCCAGTGCCGCATCTGCACCTGCAGGTTCACGACGACAGCTCGCCCAAGGCTCCCACCGTGCCGTACTGCTTTGCGTCGTGCGATCCTGCGACAGAGCCATTCGTACCGATAGCAGGACGGTGGTACTCGCGTCGTGGCGAAGAACCCGCGCCAGAGAAGAGCGAACCGAGTTAACGAATAAGACGCGCCAGCTATATTTATTGATTTGATGGAGATATATCGTCTGGTGGACTTGATTGCGTTGCGACGAGTGAGTTGCAGTTTGCTTGTCTATCGTCTGGTGGACTTGATTGATTGCCTTGCGACGAATGAGTTGCAGTTTGCTGGACAGGCGCGCGTTTCCTTCACCTAACGCTCAGCGAATCAGCCCTCCTCCAGCGCATTGTTGCTTGCTTGCCCTGCGCCACCCATACGCCTCTCTCGTTGCACCACCAGCAGCACTGGGACATGGGGCAGAAGGCATCATCGATACCCGAGCTACCCGCCACCTTCTCGGTGAGCCACGTGGCGAACCGCTGCTTCGGCGAGACGATCAGCCAATACGTCGCCGACAGGACGTTCGAGGTGTACCACTCGCAACAGGCCGTGCCTCGCTCGGTGCACACGCGAGTGGCAGAGACACTCGCTCGCTACCGCACGGAGCTCGAGGAAGCTGCGGCCGTTCGTGCTCTTTGGTACACACCAGGCTCGCTGGTCGATCCCGAGGCGTTTGCCGAGCGAGTGGAGCTGCCGAGTGTTGCGGGCGAGCCGCGGCCGCATGTACAGTGGTGCCCATGCGAGATCGAGGTCAATCTGGCGCTCTCGCGTGTGCTCGGCATGTCGCACGTCGAGCACGTCGATCACCGTGCACACAACGACGTCTACCAAGCGTTGATGAGCGTCTTCGAGGCGAGCTTGCCGGCTCTCGAGCGCGTGTTGCTCGCCAACGAGCTGCCGCTGTTGCAAGGGCAGCAGCAACACACCGAGAAACCACATCGTCGACCGAAGCTCCATCGCAGCCGTAACAGAAAGCTGCAAGTGGTCGTCAAGATCAAGGAGGCGGAGCTCGAGCCGCACTCGAACTATGAAGGCCAGTGGCATATGGAGGGCATTCCAGACGACGACATTGCCGCTGTCGTGCTGTACTACTACCGCTTCGACCCGGAGATCAAGGTGCGCGCACACTCTCTCGTCGTGATTGGGCGAGTGTGCTTGCGTGGCTGATAGATATGGAGCTCGTCATGTCGCGAGCCAGGGAGGCCAGTTGCAGTTGCGGCCGCAAATCGTGAGCTACTACTTTGCCGAGCGCACGTATGCCTTCGGAGAGGACGATGCCAAGATCTCGGTCGAGGCTGGCACGATGCTTGTCTTCTCGAACAAGAATCTCGTACATCGCGTGGCTCTCGTCGAGAACGACAGCGACAAGCGGGCAGGCCGAGGCTACATGGCCTTCTTCGTCATCGATCCCAACAAGCCCTACAAGCACTCGACCGCCAAGCGGCCGTGCTGTGACTTGTGGGCTCGAGCGCGCGAGCTCGACCGCATGTTCGGCGCTCCGTACCAGGGCATGCTGCCGATCGAGGTGCTGCACCACATCTGCGAGTTCGTCGACGAGGGCCATTCGATGCAGCGCATCGAGGAGAACAAGGCGTGGTACCAAGCGCAGCGCGAGAAGCACCAGGCCAAAGTCGCCTCTCTTTCGAAGATGCGGCCGGACGCACCACACTATCAGGATGGCTGGTGTCCGGTGGACGGCGGCTTCGCTTCCTACCGCTGAGCCAGGTTCGCTGCCGAGCATATCGGCAGCGTGCCTGACTATCCTCTCTCTCTCTCTCGCTCTCTCGCTCTCTCACCAACACATTCATATTTATCTCTCGAAAGAGCTGCCTCGTTTATGATGGAGCGAGCGTTGCGCATCTTATGCGACTCGCTTGCTGCAGCAGCAGCAAGTGAGATCACAGCCTTCGTTGGATGCGAACCAACCAAACGTGCACCAGTCAAGTCCACAGCCTGTGTCACACACAAAAGAGAGAAGGTGGAATCAATACATAGATAGTGTCATTCACAGTTCGATTCGGTTCGGTTTGTGTGAACGAACATACCAAGGACCTTTGAGCGAATGTCGGTATCGGTTGCCAAGAGCAGAAGCGAACGCCTCGGTGAGTGACTGTATGTGCCTGCCACTGCCACTGCCACTGCCCGCAGCTGTGTCGCGTACCTTGCCAGCCGAGCACACCAAGCTGGCGCACAATACGGTGGGGCCGCAGTAACAGGTGCCGTTGGCGCATCCGAAGCCGGCACCAAGAACGCCGCAGCAAAAGCCTGCGCCACAGCTGGTCCAGTCTCCGCAGCGAGCATCGCAGCCCAACACGCCGCAACAGAACGCCGTCGCACATCCTTTGAAGACGCTTGGCAGTTTCAACGCCGTGCATGCCAAGAAGCAGCAGCATGGATGGGGAATGCTCGTCTGCTGGGTCTTGAGAATCCAGTCAGGATCGACGCCAGGCATGGTTCGAAGGCGCACGCGACGCGCGCCGCCGCCACTACCGCCAAAGTCGCCTCCACCGCCGCCGCCACCGCCACCGGCAGCGGCGTTCGCAGCCGCACTCGCGGTTATCACAGCCACCGCCTCGTCCAATGTCATCGCAGGCGCAGGCGCAGCAGGAGCAGGGGTCGGTTCGTCTCGGGCATCTCCGTCCGAGTGTCGGCGTGGTGGCGCATCGCCATGCGACGACGAAGACGACGACGAGGCGGCACTGGCACTCCTCGCGGGCTCGCCAGAGTGTCGGCGTGGTGGCGCATCGCCATGCGACGACGACGACGACGAGGCGGCACTGGCGCTCCTCGAGGGCTCGCCAGAGTGTCGGCGTGGGGCATCATGGTCGTCGTTGTCGTCACTCGAAGACGACTCGGACTGGGAGCCCGCGCGAGACTTCTCACTGGAGGTCTTCTCACTGTCCGACATGGTCCAAAAAACAGACCGACACGATCGATACGAAGAGAAGAGAGTGATGCGCGAGAGAGAAGAGAACAAACTGCCGGAGCTAAATAGAGAGAACGAGGAGCAGCGGGAAAGCTGAAGCCGAAGCGTTAGCAGAAGGAGCTCTCTCGCTCTCCCGCTCGCTGCTGTTTCGCTCTCTGTGGCCGTGCCGTATCGCTCCGCGTTTTGCTGTTCCGTCGTTCGCTGTGGCGGCCGTCGCTGTTGCTATCGACGCCGGAGCTCTGGTGGTGGTGGTGGTGTGGCAAACGAACCGGAGTTCGACCACCTCACTCCCTCGCTTGGCATATCCTATCTCTGAAGGCCCGAGCAGCTGGTTGTGTGTTGCTGTTCCATCGCTGCTCATTCCTTTGCTCTCCCGCTCGTCCTTCGATCCTGCTCCTCGTCCTCTTCGTGCTTGCTGCATGCAATGTGGTCAAGTAGGACGGGTGGTACCACGACGCTCCAGGCCGATGACCTCCCGACCACCTTCCATACTGTATGGCGTGCTTCTCTGTCTGGCTCTCCAGCTCTCCAGCTTGGTGTTGACGATCGTGCTTCGCTGGCAGGTGAACGTGGCTCTCGTGGGCGACGAAGCTGCAGCGTCGCTGGTGGCAGTCGTGCCGTCGATCTCATCGCACGATGCAGCGGCGTTCGATAGCGATCTGCTCGAGGCTACGCCCAAGGGAGAGCGTGCTCGCTTCGATATCGATACTCCATCCGAGGAGGACCTCGACGAGGACGCCGAGGACTTGGATGCCGACGACGACTATGACGATGACTATGAGTACGAGGACAACGACACCGAGCACGAGGCCGACAATGTCGCTGCTGCTGGTGCTGCCCCGGTTGGTGTCGCTGGAGCAGCACAACGCAATGCAGACGATGCGCACCATCACAGACACCGTAGCAGCAGCAACAGCAGCACGAGCAGCGCCACCAAGCGCGCCACACGAGGGCACCGACGCCACGGTCATGCTCGAGCGCATCGGAGAGTGGTCGGCGTCAACGAGTCGCGTCTCGACCTCCAGTGTCTCGGCATCGTGCATCGAACGCGCACGCTGCTACTGCCCAACTGTTGGTTGCGCGTGGTGCTGAGTGCCTTCGATGACACGCTGCTGCTCGACGCGATGATCGCCAAGGAGGCGCTCGCACGCACACAGCTGGTCGTCGTGTCGTTCGTTGTCGGAGACGCGGTCTCTCTCGACCGAGCCGAGTTGCTGCTATCTCGGTGCGCCTCATCATCGCCCCACAAACGCACGAGAGCAGCTCTGACATCTTTGGACTGGAGTAGATTCGCCAGACCACCGACCGAGTGGAAGGATATCGAGCAGTGCGAGCAGCACCAGCAAGTAGACACGCACTACTCTGCAACAACAACTACAACCACAACCATCACCGCCACAACGACGACGACAGCAGCAGGAAGCAGTGGCAGTGGCGGTGCTGCTACTCCTTCAGATGCCAGTAGCACCTCGACGACACGATATCTAGGATTGGACGTGTTGGAGATCGAACCAATCACTGCTGCCGAGTTCGAGACAGTCGGCCCCGCGTACGCAGGCAGCCGCGCGCTTGCTCGGCTTCGATTGATGTGCGCGCGTCACTTACGCGCTTGCTCGTTGCAGGCTGCTACTGGGAATACGAGCCGGCAGCGATGCGGCATCACCAGCGGATGAGGCAGCCATTAGCAAGGTCGCCGCCAAGCACCATGCCACACTGATGTACTGCACGAGGGGCGACATTGGCAGCTTCACAGCCGTACTGCGATGGATACAAACTGCGTACGGCACTGCGATCGGCGACCAGAATCTTGCGTCGTTGCAGGCAGCGAGCTTCGATGACGCAGCGAGCTCAGGTGGCAGTTCCATATCGCGATGTGCAGTGTCATAGATACTTGTTGTACAGATAGCTAGCAGATGGCGGATAACTCGAGGTTCACGGTATCTATCCATCGATCGATCGATCGATAGGTTCTCTTGTGCTTTTTGTAGAATAGAATACATTATATGCGGCACATTGGGCGGAGTGAGCAAATGGCGAGCGTCTTCTCGGGTTGTGACAGATCGATCGATTGAAAGGGGTGAGGAGGGAGACTAGGGGCGCGGGCTGTAGCCTTTGGCGTTGGTGGCTGGGCGCAGGAGCTCGCGCACCACCGAGTCATCATCGTTGTCGGAATCGCTGAGGGCTGACTTGCCGATCTTGAGGCATTCGAGCTTACCGTGCTGCTTGACGTACTCCTTGAACGATACGTAGCCGCCACCAACGCGAACTACACGCACGCGATGCAACCATCGAGCCTCGAGGTGAGCGAATGAATCATGGTCAGCGATGGATAGTCGTACCCTTGGGCTCGCCGTTTTGCACGCTAATGTGGATGGTCTTGGTGCCGAAGCGATATCGGCCGCGAGTGATACGTGCAAAGTTCGGAGGCAACAGCTCCAGACCTTCGTGCAGGCCATAACGAATCACGTGCGCAATGACTTCGTCGACCTCGTCATTCTGTAGAATGATAATCATGCCCAGGAGCACGGAGGTCAGCAGAGCGATGGGCCGCAGCAAGTTCGCCCAGAATACGTACGGCCACCGGAGTGTAGACGCGCTTGAGGTCGTTCTCGAGATCGGACGACGTGGGCTCGTCCTGCTGGGCAATTTGGCTCGTGACATACGACTGGTACCGCTCGCGAACAGCGAGAAGCTCGCGCTCGTACGTCTCCTCGAGCTGCTTGCGTTGCTCGACCTCCTGATCGAGCTGTGCACGCAACGCAGCCGCCGCGGCCTCTTGAGCCTCTCGATCGGCTCGAGCCTACGGCAAGTGAAGACACTTAGCGTGCACACACACACACACACACACACACACACACGGATACCGAGTAGACAGGCCCTCCTCACGTACCGCTTCACGGAGGCGCTCCTGCTCCGCCAATAGCTGCTGGCGATTGTTTTGTTCCTCAGCCAAGCGCGCTGTCAGGGCGCCGATTTCGGTCTGAAATTGCGCCTGCAGTTGTTGCACTGCGCACATACGCAAAGAACGAGAGCGTGAGCAAGGAGGAGTTCTATCATTCACAGCGACGTGCCACATACTTTGTTGGGCTACGAGGCGATTTTGCTCTTCCTGTTGCTGCTGCTGAGCAACGAGAAGGATCTGAAATGCATTCTGCTGGTCGATGATTGGTGGAGCTTGTGAAGCGTCGGTGGGAGTGGCTGTTGCAGCAGGAGCAGGAGCAGGAGCAGGAGAAGGAGGAGCAGCGGCTGTAGGTTCACGCTGCTGCTGTTGTTGCTGCTGCTGTTGTTGTGGCGAGTGTTGCTGTTGTTGCTGCTGCTGCTGAGGATGCTCACCACTTGTTGTTGTCGTGGTGGCAGCAGCAGGGGACGATGGTGGCTGGTATGGCTGGAATGGAGACGACTGGTGTGGATGTGTAGCCAACGGCGAAGGCGCCGGACGATCTGCAGACATTGGCGATAGGTATTGTTGCAATGCTGGGGGCGGAGGAGTCTGGAGCATCGAGGCATGGTGGTGCGGCGACGGCTGCGTGTGCGATTGGTGGTGCTGTTGGGCCATTGGCGGCAGACCTGAGGCGGCCGGAGCATCACGCGAGAGGAGCTCCTTGAGCTCGGCGATCTCGCGCTGCAGCGTGGTGATGGTCGCGGAGCCGGATCGGTTCTCGAGCTGCTCGAGCTTGCGGCGCTCCTGGCGCAAGTGCTCCTTGAGCTCGCTGATGGTGAGCGCGCCCGTGGTGACCTTGGAGTTGAGTTCGAACAGCTGGTCGAGCAGACGCTGGTTGGCCTGCTCGAGCTCGGCGCGCAGCTGCTGCTCACGGAGGCGCTCGACGTCCCAGGCGCGGCGGTCGTTCTCCCAGTGCTCGGAGTCGCGCAGCCACTTGGCGCGCTCGGCGGCCAGCAGGTCGCGCTCGTGCTGCACCTGGCCGAGATGCTTGAGCAGCGCCGGCTGCTGCTGCAACTGGCGCGTGCTCTCGCTCTGCAGAGAGTTGGCACGCTCGATGGCATCGGTGAGGCGCTTGCGCAGCACGAGCGTCTCGCGCTCGAGCTGTATGACCTTGCGCTTGGCCTTGGTGGTGGCGGTGCGCTCCTCCTCGAGTTGCTTCTGGTACTGCACGCGAACGCGATCGACCTCGATGCGCTCGGCGGCACGCTTCGACAGCCGAGCCTGGAGCTCGAGGAACTGCTCCTCGACTTGCCGCTCCTTCTCGAGCCGACGCTGTTGGATCTCGTGAGCGCTCTCGGGGCCATCGCCAGCATTCGAGCTGCCAGGAACGGCGACCATGTCGATGTCGGTGGCGGCTGTCGTGGTGGTGGTGGCAGTGGCGGCAGTGGCGGCAGTGGCGTTCGATAGAGATGGGGGCTCATGGTGAAGCAGATGAACTGGTTGCGAAGGCGAAGGCGAAGATACATGGTGTTGTTGCTGGTGCTGGTGCTGTTCATCGAGCGAGGCAGCAGGCTTGGCGGCGACAGGCAGAGCCGATAGACCCTGCTGTAGATGGTGCGTCTGTTGTGCGATCTGCTGCTCGAGTTCCGCAATCTCTTGTTCGAGTCGCTGTTTCTCGAGAGCTGCAGCCGCAGCCGCCGCAGCCTCGTCAGCCATTAGATACGGAGCTCCTCCACCACGCGATATCACACACACACGAATGGGAGACGAGAGAGATGAAGACGAAGAAGGCGAGCGACGAAGCGAAGAATGGCAAAGTCGAATTAAGGCCACGCACAAGCCTAGAACGATCGATGGTGCCCCGGTCATTAAGGCGGCGTGGGAGCCTCGAGTGTCGTACGCTGGCGTTCATCACCTCCGCGCCACACGACGCACTGCTTCTCTTCTCTTCTCTCTCCTCCTCCTGCCGCTGCTGCTGCTTCGCCTCGTCGATCGACACACGCGTCGCTGCTGCTGCCTCGAGCTACGTGTGGTGTGTACGCGTGGGTGCTCTTGCTCTTTGTGTGGTCCCTCAAGACTCTCGACGCTTCGACTAAGGTAGGTTCGTTGGGAGTGAGAGAGAGCGCGCGCGAGAGAGTGAATGAGACGGGCGGGCGTGTGCGCGTTGAACGCACTTCCCGGCTCGCTGGCTCGCTCGCTCGCGGCTTGACCGGTTCGCAGACGCGAGATGTCGCTTCATGGTGCATCTCGTGCTGCCTACCGTTGCGTTGATAGTGATGGCGATGATGATGATGATGAGGCGGTGGCGTTGGTGGTAGTGTTGGCGTTAGAGCGACAGCGACGACGTATCCAGAGCAGCAGCCGAGAGTGAGCGACTCTCTATCTCTCTCTTGCGAGAGCTCTGCTTTCCTGGTGGTGGTGATGATTGTACTTGTACTAATCGCATCGCATGCTGGCACCTATGTACAGACTCTAGAATGAAGCTCCCACCGAATGAGGATCGTTACATCTTCGACACGTGGCCCGAGGATGAGTTCCCGCCGTTCACGCCCTTCTGGCCGATCCCGATCGTCGTGGTGTTCTACCTCGCGTCGATCTACCTGCTGCAGCGATGGATGAAGAACCGCGACGAGATCAAGCTGCCGCGCCTCCTGGCGGCGCACAACTTCTTCCTCACCGCCATGTCGGCCGTGCTGGCGATCGGCAGCGGCTACGAGGCGCTGCGCATGTTCTGGAACCACGGCCTGTTCGAGGTCTACTGCGGCAGCTTCGTCGACGACGAGGACATTCGCATGGCGCGTTGGTGTGTCGCCTTCTACCTCTCCAAGTACTACGAGCTGCTCGACACGTACTTTTTGGTGCTGCGCAAGCGCAAGCTCATCTTCCTGCACGTGTACCACCACGCGATCGTCATCCCCGTGTGCTGGATGGCGGTGCACGCGCAAATCTACATGGGCTGGATCACGAGCTTCAACAACGCCGCCATCCACGTGCCCATGTACCTCTACTACGCCCTCTCGGCCCTCGGCTACCGCCCGCCGTGGAACCGCTTCATCACCACCGGCCAGCTGATCCAGTTCTTCATCGACATCTCGACCTCGATCCCCTTCTTCTACGTCTGGTACTACACCGACCTCGGCTGCCGTGGCGAGATCTACGCCTGGTACCTCGCCAACTTTGTCGGCTTCACCTTCTTCCTGCTCTTTGCCAACTACTACTACCAAACCTACGTCAAGCGACGCGCTGCCAAGGCCGCCGAGACCAAGACCAAGACCCCACCGCCAGCAAAGAAGGTCGATTAGTTGACCGTCGAGACCGTATCAACCAATCTCCTCCTCCTTCTCCACCTCACTCTCTACCACCTACTGCACTCTTGCACAACTGCACTACGAGAGTTCGATTCCATCTCAAATCGACTCGACTTGCAAGGCTGTCGAATCGATGTGACTTGGTCGGTATCTCTCGCTCTTGTTGGCACCGCGCGTCATCTTCTTCTTCTCTATCCCTCTTTGCAGCTATCCCTCTTTCTATCTCTACTTTGTCCCCGTGTTCTCTATCGTTACCTCTATCCCTCACTCACTCACTCACTCACTCACTCACTCACATATGCACCCTCGCACCATTCGTTCGTTCGTCCAGCTGACTACCTGTTATGTTATTTTATTCTCGAGATATGTCAGTCACCACCCACCCTCTCACTCCACTCGCCCACTCGCCCACTCGCCCACCACCGTCTTGTTGCCTCAACAATTTTGTCCAACCCATCGCGCTCTCCTTCCCCATCTATGCCATCTCACTCAACTGTTCTTCTAGACCTATCTCCTCTCTCTCTCTCTCTCTCTCTCTCTCGATGCGCCATCGTTGCTGCAACAATACAAACACACGCCCTCCCGTGTGATTGCGCCATGAATATCGAGCGAGAGATGCACTTCGCCATCCCGACAAGCAGCAGCCGCCGCAATCCGACAATTCCACAGCAGCAGCGGGAGAACATTCCGTGCGAACTCGCCCTCGCCCTCATTGCTCTCGTCGCTCGCGCCCTGCAACACCAACACCACCATCACCAGCGGCGTCGTTGTCGGCATCATCTTGCGCGGCACGAGCCACTCGCTACTCACTCACTCGCTCTCATATGGATCTCACCAACACGCTTGGAGGTCCGAGTGGTGGTGGTGGCGGTAGCGGAGGGCCCACCTTGATACCCACTCCAATGGCCACACCCACACCGCCACCGCCAGCAGCAGGAGGCGCCATGCCCATGCCTGCGGGCTCCTTCTTTCCCGCGATGGTCGCTCCTGGTGCTGCGGCTGCTGCGGCACCGTCTCCAGGCGTCATGCTTGCCGCTGGAGCAGCAGGAGCTCCACCGACGCTGCTCAACATGGCTGGAATGCCGATGATGCCTGTGGCGGGCGCCGCCGGCACGCCCATGAACCTCGCCTTGTTCCAGCACCAACAACAACAGCAACAGCTCGCCATGTTCTATGAGCAGCAGCGCCAGCTCCAACAACAACAAGAGGTGCAGCTGATCACGGCGCAGATCGATCGTATCAACACCGAGCGCCAGCAGCAGCAGCAGCTCCAGGCTCCTCCTGTGCCTTCGAGCGATGCCGTTCTGGCACCACCAACCGTGTCGTCGGTTGTCGCCATCTCACCAGAGCCGACGAGGTCGGCGTCGGAGTCGGCCATGTCGTTCCTCGATGACGCCAACTCGGTGTCGGTCGTGCAGCTCGCCGACGCCGCGTACTCATCGCCATTCGGAGCGCCGGGCGCCGTGGCCGACGATACTGATCCGTTCACCATGATGGCACACCGACATGGCTCAAACACCGCCTCGTCGACATCCACCATACCGGGCGCGAGCAACCTCTTGGTACCGCTCGATCTCGCCGGAGCTCCAGTCAGCGTCGGAGGCCAGCATCTGCCGCCGACCTCGTCGTCGACTGCCGTGCAGCTCAACAACTCCTCATCCAACGCCGATGCCAACTCCCAACAGCAACAACAACAACATGAAGAGCATGATGGAGCTCTCGCTGGCTCACAACTGCGTTCGGTCTTGAGCTCGTCGTGTTCGCATCGCACGGCACTCGAGCAGAAGCTCTCGATCGAGAAGGAGGTGCAGGCACTGCACGCGAGCCTCTGGGTCTTCCAGGACCAACCGCGCGTGCTCGAGGGCTTGTGTGCGTGTCAAATGCGCGTCAACTACCAGTACATCATCAAGATCGCCACCTTCCACGAGGCGCTCTTCCAGCAGCTCAAGAGCAAGTTCGAGTACCTGCACCAGTACAACGTGCGCTCGGTGTTTCTCTCGCTCTACGAGCAGACCTTCTACGAGATGCAGCTCTCGCGCCAGGTGCACTCCAAGATCCAAGAGCTCGTCTCGAACGACCGACTCTCGGACCACGCGCTCGTGCGAGAATCCTTGCAGCTGCTCGATGCCTTGTTCGGCCTGCTCGTGCATCCCTACAAGCCGCTGAGCGGCCACTCGGCGCAGCTCGTTCACGGTCTCATTCTCTTGCTCGGCTTCGTGGTGCTCGATCGCACGCAAGCTCACCAACGGTCGAGCAACGACTCTGACACCTCTGCTGCTGCCGCCGCCTCGGCGCCTGAGCCTGCCGCACCACCAACTGTTGATCTCCTTGGACTGTTACCCGAACCTTCGCCTGCTGCCACTCCCCGAACCACTACCGCAGCGGACAATGCGACCGACTCCTCACTCGACACACAAGTTCAAACCTACTTTTTACGACAGCTCCGCGAGTGCCACGGCTTCAAGTGGGGTGCCTCGTTGATTCAACCCACGTGGCAACAGATGATCGGTTCCAATCTGCTGGACCTCGCGATCGGCGGCGGCACGCTCGAGCCCGAGGAGGACTACATTGCGCTATTGGCGCAGTATCCGTGGCGCGACATGGCGACCATCACATCGTCGACCGACGACGCGACGCTCATGAACGCCGTGCTGATGCCGTTGCAGAAGCTGTTGCAACGTGTGTGCAGCACCGAGAAGCCGTACCTCTCGCTCATGCTGCTGATCGCCAAGATCGTCGCCACGATCGCCGACTGTGCGCCGCACCTCACCGGCAAGTGTCTCTCGATCCTCACGCGAACGCCATGGCCAAGCAAAGGCGTCAGCGTCGCGATTCTGCGCTTCCTGCCATGGGACCAACTGCGCGCCACCGAGTTGCAGACGATCTTCGCCGAGCTCTACCATCTCTTTGACCAGACGGCGCTCGAATACGCGGCGCTTCCCGAGCCGCAGCGCCAAGCGCACCGAACGCAGTTCGCCAACTACCTCGTGGCCTCGCATCCAGTGATCGAGCAGGTGTTGCAGATCGATTCGCAGCTATCGTTCGGCATCACGTTCCCAATCTTATTCGCCTTTGCCGAGATCGCCTTGCATGCGCCAGAAGGCGGTGCCTTCCAACGGTATGTGGCATTCATTCATTCATTCACTCATTCATTCACTCGCGTGCTCACTCGTTTGGTCTCACTCACGGCTTGATGTGCACCATCATAGCATGATCTTGCAAGAGCTGTTCTTCCTGGGCTTCTCGATCGATACTCGCCGCAATCCATTGGTGGCCCAACTTGCCAAGGAGGCTGGCATGTTCGTGAGTAGCTTCTGCCACTCGTTCCCGGTCTTGCTGAGCACCTTGGTGTTTGCCATCGGCCAGAATCTCCCGAACCTGTCGGTCAACTCGGTGATTCCGCTACTCGAGCACCGGCTCTTCTCGCACTGGCTGGTCGACATTTACAGCATCAACTGGATCGCGTACTTTTTCGCCCATCGAACGAGCTCCGGTGCTGCAACCTCGCCAGCAGCCTCCGCCGCCGCCGGCAGTACGCAACCCGTCGCCGGCGACGTGCGAGCCATCGAGTCGTTGACGCACTTGTTCCTCATCACGTCGCCGACCTTGCAGTTCGGGCAAGAGATCTCGCACAACGGCAAGCTCATCGGCAAGCAGCTGTTCGAGATCATTCCTTGGCACCTGGCGCCGGCACCGCTCAAGCTCCACGCGGCACTGATTCTCGTGGCGGCCAAGGACTTTGTCGACCAGGCGTGGCTGTACGACACGCTGCTCGGCCGTGTGGGTCACGACCTCACGAGCGGCTTCCATGGCGAGGCCGAGTTTGCGCTCGTCAATCGCGTGCTGGCCGTGTCGGCTGAGACCACGCGCTTCCCGGACGAGACCATGATGCTGCAGACGCTGTTGGCGATCGGCATCGTCGAGAGCCGCTACGTTCAGTGGCGGCAGAGCGGCGAGGCGGCGTTCGCCGACGACGGCGCCGCGTGGCTCGAGCGCATCGGAATCTACGGTCGCCTGCAGCACCTGTTGGCCAAGGCCGAGTACCGCTGTGTCTACAAGCTGCTGCACCACCTGATGATGGTCATCAAGGCCGAGGAGCGACTCTCGCGTGCCGCCGTGCCGCTGTCGGCCTTTGTACGCGACTTTGTCTTGTGTGCGCCGAACAACGTCAACCTCCTGAGCGGTCTCATGAAGGAGACGCTCTCGGCGCCGCACTCGGACCAAGAGCACCTGCAATGGCTGCGCCTCTGGATCGACGTCTTGCTGCCCCACGTACCCGAGCACGACGCATTCTGTCGCCTGCTGGGTGACTTGATTCTCGGCATGTGGTGCGAGCTGCGCCCGTCGTCGTCGTACGTCGCGCCGGTGCTGAACTCGGTCTCCGAGAGCCTCGCGACGCGTCGCATCGAACAGCGCAAGGTGCTCGAGCTGGCACAGCGCGGCCACGGAGCCTTGTTGCTCGGCGTGCTGCGCTCGTACGTGCCACAGCTGCCGCCGCCGACCAACGTCTCGGACCAGAACAATGCGCTCTGGTTGTTGCGTCACGTCGCGACGGCGCAACTCCATGCACCGGCGGCGTTGGCCTTGTGGGAGCGCTTCTTCGAGGTGTTCTTTGCCGCCGAAGAGCAGCACCGCCTCGACATGGCCGCCGTGCTGCCGACAGCAACGCGCGAAGCGATGAATCGCCACTTTGTGGCGGTCGCCAAGCAGGCCTTCGAGAGCCAGCCGCTCAAGTGCGTGCAGCGCGTCTACTACGCCTTCACCATGTGGCGCCGCGACGTCATTGGTGCCGCGACGGGTGAGATCTTTCCCGAGGAGCATTCGGCTGCCAACGAACTCAAGGACACGGTGCTCAACCGTCTGGCGCCGCATCTCTACCAGCGTCTGCGCCCGAGCACGGATGACGACGATCACGGTGATCGTGCTGCTGCTGCTGCCATCGTAAGCTCAACGTCAACGTCGACCTCGACCTCAACCTCTGCGTCTGCATCGACCTCGAATGATGGCAGTGCACCGGTGACGAGCGATAGTGGTATTCTCGTTCGCCGAGAGACTCGCGACCGACTGCGCAAGCTACAGAGCCTCCTGCCGAAGCGTACACCACCGCCAAGCAACAAGCTCGGTTCGCATCTCGATCAGTTTAGTTCGCTCGAGCAAGCGATCGAGAATGCCGTGTCATTCTTTGTCGAGCTCGAAGCCACGATCGCGCAACAGATCGAGCAGCAGAGCAATGCCGCTCGTAGCGGCCACCGTCGACAACACTCGTCGGTGCAGGACGTGCAGATTCCGGTCGTGCAGCAGATCGAGCTCCTGCTCAAGGTGTACGACAACCTGAACGCCTCGTTGCGCGACCTCGACTCACAGTTCCTCGAGCTCACGCGTCACTCGTACTACAACTTTACGACACCGTTCCAAGTGCGCGTTCCGTGTCCGCAAGGCATTCGGTGCTCGGGCCCAGCCGTGCTGACGGGCGAGAACATTCGCATCGAGCCCGTGAATCCGCAGATCCCCGGCGCTCTCGCTACCAACCGCACGACGTACGCACAGAACTACGCACAGTTCTTCCGGCTCGCTCGGTCGCTTGCGCAGACCATCACGCTCCTGTACCACTCGGCGCTCTTCCTCGTGCATCCCGAACATCCGTTGCCGTCGACCGGCGTGTCGCTCTTCTTCGCCCTGCTGCCGATGGTGCTGTCCAAGTCCTTGATACCGAACTCGCCGGTGCTGAGCCATATCATCAAGGTGGTGCTGATGCTCGGCCGTCGCTTCGTGATCGACGACCCGCAGTTGCAGTATCGCTTCGTGACCGAGCTGCTGACCTACTGCCACGCGCCCACCAACGCCTACGAGACTTCGGCCACCACGGCTGCCACGCCGAGCTCGCCGGCCGCCCATGCCATCGTGCACCAATCACTCACGCCGTCCGCGTCGCCCATGCGTCCCGGCACGCCGCAACGTCTCGATGACGCCGGCGAGGCGGCAAGTGCGTCGCCACGCATCGGATCCATCGGGTCGCCGCTCGATGTCAAGGTGTTCCGCGAGTCGCGTTCCGACGTGTTCGTGCTCTTCAATCCGCAGACGCTGATTGCCGCCGGCGACCGCTCGACCTTCTTGCAGCTCGTGCACATGCTCGCGTCGGCCACCGTCAATCTCAACGCCGCCGAGATGACGACGCTGTGCAGTCGGCTGCGACCGACGGCGTACGTGCAGTCGCTCGAGCAGACGCCGCTCCAGTCGGCCGAAGAAGCGCGATTGTTCGAGGTCCTGCCGTTGTTGTTCGGCAAGTCGTGCCTCAACCACGTGGCGACCGAGCTGCTGCAGTACCTGCTGGCCAACGGCTATCAAGAGCGCGTCATTCGTCTGCTGTTGACGGTACAAGCCTCGAGCGCCTCGGCGCACCATCGCCACAACGTGGCCGAGTTCCGCCGCGCCTTCATTGCCGACCTCAACTTTGCGTCGCTCTCGTACGAGAACGCCACGCACATGGCCGAGATTCTCTCGTCGTGCCTGCCGCTACCCGATGCGCTCATGTCGACGGCCGTGGCGCTGATCGAGAAGCTGGCGCTCAAGACGCCGTCGTTCCGGCAGCGCCTCGATGCCGAGCACAACCGCCATCGCACGGGCGCCAGCAGTACGCCGACCAGCGTCTTTGACGAGCACGCGCGTTTGGTCGTGTCGCCGAGCTGGAACACGATCGCGACCTTTATCGAGCGCTCGCTCGCCATCGACCTCGAGACCAGCACACCGAGCGTGCTCATGTCGCAGCTGCTCGAGCTGCTCTACGACCTGGTGCTCAACTTTCCGTCGCTCATCGATCGTCTCTGGTACCTGCTGCGCGATGCCGTGCTGCCGTACGCCGCTCGCCACGCCGCCTACCACCCGACGGTGCAGCAGCCGATCGAGAAGTTGGTCGTCAATCTGTCGGCGTGGCAGCACGCGCACTTTCACTACCTCGACGCCGATGCCGTGCCCGACCTGCGCACCAGCTTGCACGCCGCGTGTCCATCGGTCGTGGCACTCATGTTCGGCCGTCTGCCGTGGCGGCCGTTCATTGCGCACCTACACGCGCGCGACACCGCCGAAATGTCCCGCCTCGCTGTGCAGTTCCTTGCCTTGATGCTCGACGTCAACACGATCCTTCCCGAGAGCGTATCGTCCGAGTTGCGCCGCCAGATCTTGGGCCCCACCACCAATGGCAGCGGCAGCGGCGGCATGGTTGGCAGTAGCCCGAGTGGCGACAACCGAGTTGGCACCACGACATCGAGCTCGTCGACGCCGCCTCGAGATGAGAGCACCTACGTGCCATGGAGGTTGGTGCTCGATTCGGAGATTGCGGCCGTGTTCGATGGCACGGTGCTGCTGGCACCACTGCTGTCGGGCCTCGTGCAGCGCACCGATCCGTCGAACGAGCTCGTGCAGAACTCGTTGCTGCTGCGCGACGTGGCACTGGAATCCACGTCGCCGGCCGCGTCGCTGGCGTGCGTGCGCGAAGTGCGCTCGCTCATGTGCCTGGTGCTCAACTGCATGCCGATGGGCTATTGGCATCTGCCGTTCAAGGCGCACACGTCGCTCTTCACGTCGGTGCTCGCGCCCTTGACGCACCAGCTGCCGTACTTTCGCATCGCCACCAAGGGCACGGCGCTCGCCATCCTGCCCGACGACGACGTCGACGACAACAATCCCGACTCGGTCGATGCCTTCCTGCGCGCTCACGTGCCGCAAGAACGCGTCGCTCTGCCGCAAGACCTCCTTGCGCCGCCGGATCCCGATGCTCTGCCACCGCTCACGCCGGCCTTCGACTTTCAAGGCACCAGCATGTTCGAGCAGTCGCACCAAGCCTCGGACACCAGCACCGCCGACCACACGGCGGCCGAGACCGATGAGAGCCCGCTCATGTCGAGTGCCGATAACGGCCTCCTCCAGGAAGGCGGCTTCGCCGTGCATCGGCGGCCACTCCGTGCGTCGCGCACTGCAGCAGGAGACGCGACGCCCGAGTTGCCGCCGTGGATGAGCGCGCCTGACCCGATCGCCAAGGAGATGGTGCTTGCCGTCGTTTCGTGCTTTGGCCTCTTTGTGTGGCCGGTGCTTCCGCTGCCGCCCAATGCCGCTCGCTCGATCGCCAATGCCAATCGCATTCCGTTCGATCCTCTCTTGCAACCCGACGCCACGCAAGAGGAGTTCCGCGACAAGATGAAGGGCCTCGTGTTGCAGTTCTGCGGAGCTGCCTCGCCGCAACTGGCACTCGAGATTCTCCGTGTCGCTGCCGTGGCATCGACCGACGGCTCGGGCCAGATCTGCGCTCCGTTGCTGGTCGAGCTTGCCGAAGAGACGCTGCGCACCTTCTTCTCACACGCGCACGGCTATCCGCTCGAGCCGGCAGCCGTGGCACTGCAATTCGACGCCACGGCCATGGCGCGCGTCATCGAGAACTGCATCGCCAACAAGGCCGCCTTCACGTTGTTGGTGATTCTCGAGCAGCGAAAGCAGGAGATCCGTCCGCTTGGCACCAACGAGTGGAGCAACTTTGTCGGCGCTCTCATGGTTCCGGTGACGCAGTTCGTGCCGAGCGCTCATCGACTGTTCGACGCCTTTCCGCTGTGGTTCTTTGTGCTGGATATCGTCAACGACGAGCGTTACAATCCACGCATCTGTCAAGAGAAGGTACCACTGCACACTCACAGTCACACTCACAGTCACACTCACACGATCAAATACTGATTCATCGCACGATCGCAGGCACTCCAATTCCTCAAGTTCCTCCAGTCGCAGTACGAGAGCTCATTCTTCGGAGCGAAGCACAACCCGGTGGTGGTGCTCGCAGCCCGTGCGACCGAGATCTACTTTTACCGCTTGATGCGAGACCGCTCTCGCAGCCGCACGGGCGACTCGGACCTCGCGTCACTCGTCGACCGGATGCAGCAGCTCGCTCGCCGTGAGGACATGCGCCCGTATGCGTCATTCTTCCGCGACATGGACGGCATCCTCAACCCGATGTTCGATCTGCCGCAGTTCAAGCTCTCGCTCATCCACACGCTGACGCCAAGCGCCAAGCCGTTGCTCGAGAAGCTCATTCCTGAGCTGGCTCCCAAGCTCCTGTGAAGATAGATCGATCGATCGATCGTCGTAATATATCCCCGTTTCTCGTTGACATGATATTACCGAATGGTAAGTGTGATTTAGTTGATTTGATTTGATTTGATTGATTTGATAGATGGATGTTCTACCAATCAATGGATATGCTCGCAAGAGAGAGAGAGAACGATGCTCTACTGCTTGTGTTGTGAGCTCGGAGCGAGTGGTCGCTTCTTAGTCGGGGTACCAGTCGATGTCGACGTTCACCGAGCAGCTCGGAGCGCCGTGGTCGTTGAACTGCTTCATAGCCGGGCTGGTCCAGCCTCCAAAGGCATACGAAGGGTAGTCCGAGAAGCTCTGTGCGTTGCGAGTATAATATGAGCATGAGCTTGATCGCGAGAGATTCATACATATCATGCACGTACCGGATTGCCATCGTAGTGGCTGCGAATGTCGTCGGCCGAGTGAGCACGTGTGTGAGTCAAGTCATTCCGTACTAAGACGAGGGACTGCAGCGGACTGATACGTACGCATACCACAACGGCAGGCTCTGCAGGCCTTGCGCGTTGCCGACGGTCTGTTGCCTGTGTCGTGGTGGTGGCAGCATCGCTGCGATGGTGAGGCATTGCTCGCGAGTCTCGCTCGCTACAGCACGCCACGTACCATTCGTAGGTGCTGCTGTAGATGCCGACCGTGACACTCAGCTTCTGCGCAGCTGATACCAAGTCTTGCACATACTACTCTCGAGAGCGTGATCGACATTGCCACGCGCGTTTGATGAATAAGAAGAGTATCGGTTCACGTGGTCGATTCGCGATCGATGTACCTGGAAGTTCGAGGCGAGGTTGGTGCTCCAGCAGCCGGTGCACTGCTCGACATCGAGCCACAGGGTACCGAACTTGACGTTGTTGTTGCGCAGGTACGCCACGAGGTTGTTCATAGCCGTGCTGGCCGGGTTGTTGCCGTTGCAGTTCGGGCAGAAGAACGCGTACTGTCGCCGCGAGCGGCATTCGAGGTCGATTGTTGGGAGTTAATCGGAGAAGGCGTCTGCCATACCAGCGATCCAAGCGTCCGTCCGCACTCGTACCACATCGACGTGCTTGAATCCAGCAGCCCAGGCGTTGTTGACGCACGACGCGACTATCACCAGCGAATGTAGTCAGCGAGCGAGTATCACGCGCGAGTGTGTGTGAGGGCGACATTCGCTCGCGTACTCTGCTTGTTGATCTGGTAGCCACCATCAAACGCCTCGATGATGACGAAGGTCTCATTGTACGAGTCCACGAGGCACTTCCACTGGCTCGAAGTCACCGACGCTGCCACACAGACGTGTCCTCGATCAGCCACGTGAATGCAAGCGGTCGACTCTTGATTTGACGTACGACAATCGGCTTGCGAGATATCGACGCCATACGCCGCGAACACGGTCGGAACTCCCATCAATACCGCCACCAACACCACTGCCAACGAGGCCATCAACGCTCGAGGAGCCATTATGATGAGCAACGGCGCTGATTCAACAGGAGCTGCGAGGATGAATGAGCGAATGAGCGAATGAGCGAACGAATGCGCAATCTCTCTCCAACTCACTTCTTCGATTGGATCGATTCGAGGCCTTGCGAGAGTTGGTTTATGGATCGAGTATGTATTGAAACGGAACAAATGGGCACACAGACGATACGCGTATGTACAGCTTGGAGTGCGAGAGAACGTCGGCAGCTCACTTGGTACCGAGCGGCAACCAGCGAGAGCCTCGTTTCTTGCTGAGGAAGGTGTCGACGATGCCATCCAACAGCTGTTCGATGACCAATGGCGGAGCATGGTCAGTAGTTGAACAAGCGAATGAACGAACACTGGCGCGATGGAACGTACCGTCTTTCGGGTTCGCTGGATCTTGGGTGCGAAGCTCGGAGCAGAGTAGCTGGCTCGCTCGGCATTCAACACTACGAGGGCGAAATGTCTTGCGCATTGAGTGCCGTGCACAGAGAGAGAGAGAGGAGTAGGACGTGGCGGTGGCGTACGCTTCGTGAGCAGCCAGCGGCGGAAGGTCTCGTCAAGGTCGAAGGCGTTGCTTGGCGGCACTCCAGGTCCAAAGTGGCGCACGCCATCCTTCCAAGTGACGGCGACCCTGTACTTGGTACGGCCCTCTTGCTCGAATGGGCTCACGACGATGAAGACGTCTGCGTGACAAGGCAGCCACGATCGATTATCAACAAGGCTAACGCGGTGCGCGAGTGGAACGCCGCAGCCGTACGGTTAAAGTGCGAGGTCATGGTGCACGGATCGAACGGCAAGCCCGACTCGCTGAAGATGATCAACACGATATCGTTGCCGAGATGTCGCTTGCGCGAGAGCTGCTGTTCGTTTTGCTCCTCGAACGGCAGTAGCGCCGACACGTGGAACATGATCTCCATGTTGCCGTAGGTCGTGTAGTACGACTCGGTGCCGGTGGTGTCATCTGTTGCGAGCCGCCTTGGTCACTAACACGATTGCGTGCACGGCCCGGAGCGACCATCGTGGATTTGATACGTACGCTTGGTGTCGAGGCCGCCTGCATAGCCCTGCCATCCGTTGAGCTGGATTCGCTCACCCAAGAAGTCGAGGAACGTTTGGAAGGCCGGCGTGATGGTTCCTGTGGGCCAGTAGTAGCATCATCAGAATGAGGCAACGAACCGGGGTTCGCAGCACTTGCTCGCCGAGATCACGTACGGTTGCTGTACAATTCATTCTCGTGCTCTTGACCGGCAACTGTGTTGAGGATGCCAAACTTGTAGCCGTTCACCATCAGGCGACGCTCGAGCGTGAGCAACTCTTCATGCAGCTCAGGTTGGGTAACGGCGTGCAAGGTCGCGGTCGCCAGCGATCTACTCAACCGGCCACACCACGAGTCAGCTCCAACATTCGATGACCGAGTTGCGGCATCGTCTCGCAAACGCAATGCTCGTACGGCTCCTTTCGGCGCACTGCCTTGAGAATGTCGCGAGCGCGCACATTCTTCACTGTGCGTGTCGCAGCGTCGAGCTCGGATTGCTGCACGTAGATGACGCGGTTACCGGCCGGCGTGCGAATCAAGCCCACAAGCTCGCCGCTGTCGTGGTGATTGACGACCGACACGGCGACTGGCATATCGGGGCCCGCTGTGCCAAGGAAGTTTGCATGGTCTGTGTCTCGCGAGCATCGCGATGGCATCATCAGTTCAACGGCACCCACCACGCCGTGCCGCCTGTGCCAGCGGGTGGCACGCACCTCGACCGTAGCACTTGCGCTCATAAAAGTTGACAAAGTTCTCGCTGTCCTCGAGGAACATTCCCGACAAGCCGCTGCGCTCCTTGACATCGACGCGATAGCGAGAACTGATCATGTAGCCATCTCGTGCCGTGACCAGGTTGTTGAACTCGGGCTCGCCATCACTGTGAGGCACAAATCTCCAATGTCAGCAGGTATTCGATCCCTGGCTCCCACCCACCCGCGCGCGTGCTGTTTGAGCAGCGAGCGTGGTCGTACAGTTGCTCAATATCAATCGACAAGCTACCGATGCGGAAGGTGGTGCGCATACTCTTGCGAGCCGACGCCTTCGACGAGGAGGAGCTCGAGGTCGCAGTGGTCAGGTTCAACAGCGGAAGAGATGGCTTTGGTGTGGCGTTGAGAGTCGAGGAGCTCGAGGAGCTCGTCTCGGGCTGGAGCAACGACTGCACGCTATGGAGCGCACGGCGTGACGGTGGCGATAAGCTCTCGTCGGCATCTCCAGCGTCTCCGTCCTCGCGTCGGCGACGTCGAGACGGTGTCTTGGTGAGGGCACCCTCGGCTCCGAGAGTGACCGTGAGGAACTCGAGAATGTCTTGACTGCATCCAGTGTTGCGAAGATATTGTATCGCTGTGCGCGTCGAACACACCAGCAGACGCAGGTGAGCGCGAGTGTGCGTGTGCATGTGTGCATGTGCCTGTTGGCTGAGAGGTCGCGGTGATTCTTGGCGAACCGACATGACGGTGATGCCGCCACGATGATGACGATGATGATGATGGCCATGTGCTTGATAAACGTACAATTATCAGGAGCAGCTCCAGAGAAGTTGACGTTCACTGGCGTGATACTATCTCGAGAGAGGCCCAAGCGCCACAGACACCACGGTGGCATCACATCAGTACCTCTCTTCAATGAGCGCCGCGACGATGCTGATGACGACGACGACGACATACGCAAAGTGCTTCTCGCGCTTCAATGACGGCGTGCGCAGGCCGCTGATCTGTGCCTTGCCGAGTGTGAGTTGTTGAAAGTAATTGACGATCGAGTGAGCTCCATGGATGCACACGAGCATCGGCGGCGACGAGATCTTGTTGCCTCGCAGCGACAACGACTGCAGCCGAGTGAGATTCGCAAAGCTCGCAGGCAGCACCGTGATTTGGTTGTCCTCGATATTGAGCTCCTACTCACACGCGGCATCGAGAGGCGCTGAGTATCGATCGTTGCAAGAGAGAGGTCTATGGCACACGATACCTCGAGTGTCGCCATGGTGCCGATCGATGCGGGCAACTCGGTAAGTTGGTTCGATGAGACGTCGAGAATCAGCAGCTCGGGCAGTAGTGTGAGCTGCCAACCAGTACGTCAGCCGTGGATATCACACATATGTGTGCGATCGGTAGTGGGCACAACGAACGTACTTGCTCGGGCAGTTGTGCCAACGAGTTGTGCGAGACATACAGCTCCTCGAGACTCGAGTATCGCGCGAACGACTCGATCGCGAGAGAGTCGACGCTCAGAGCATTGAACGAGAGATCCAGCACCGTCAGACGAGGCAACGTGCTCCATGACTCTGGTATCTCCTATCAAACATGAACCATACATCCAACAATCGATGCATCGATGCATCCATTGATTGAATCAATCGAGGGATCGAGCATTGTGCCATCATCTATCGGATGCGATGTGGTAGATAGTTCGAATCCCAATCGGGATACGCCGCAAGAGATTGCTCGATAGCTCGATAGCGAGAGAGAGAGGGCAGTAGGCAACCGATGCTAGACATACGTAGATGGCATTGTGGTCGAGATAGAGCTCCTCGAGCTGCGGCAGACGATCCAACAACACGGGCGCGTGCACCAGCGCCATGTGGCTGAGATCCAACACACGCAGCGAGGTCGCAGCAAAGATGGCCTCGAGCTCGATGTACGCAATGTTGTGCGAGAGATTCAGGTTGCGCAGCGACGACAGCGTGGCCCAAGGTGCTGGCTCGTTGGCATCGGTGTCCTCGAACGACGTGATGGCGTTGTTCGAGAGATCCACCTGCACGATCGAGTCGAGGTGCGCGCCTTGGAAGAGCTGCGCCGGCAGACGAGTGAGAGCGCGACCTTCGAGACACACGCTGCCGCTGAACTCGTCCTCTAGATCATCACCGTCGGCTTGTATCGAATCCATGGTGGTAGCGAGGGAGTAGTGGTACACGCGAATCGAACTCTCGATGGTGGCACGATAGCGATGGGGAGAGATGGATGGAGATGGAGGCGCGAGCGGCGTGCTGAGCAACAACGACCGTGAACGAGCGAACGAGCGAGAACCTTCCACTCAACTTTGAACCCGAGAGCCATCTGAATAATCCAGACCCATCCATCAACCACACAGCACCTTGAATAATCCAGACCCATCCATCAACCATTCAGCACCTTGAGTAATCCAGAGCCATCCATCAACCATTCAGCACCTCGAATAATCCAGAGCATCCATCAACCACACAGCACCTTGAATAATCCAGAGCATCCATCAACCACAAAGCACCGCGAATAATCCAGAGCCATCCATCAACCACAAAGCACCTCGAATAATCCAGACCCATCCATCAACCACACAGCACCTTGAGTAATCCAGACCCATCCATCAACCATTCAGCACCTTGAGTAATCCAGAGCCATCCATCAACCATTCAGCACCTCGAATAATCCAGAGCATCCATCAACCACACAGCACCTCGAATAATCCAGAGCATCCATCAACCACAAAGCACCGCGAATAATCCAGAGCCATCCATCAACCACAAAGCACCTCGAATAATCCAGACCCATCCATCAACCATTCAGCACCTTGAATAATCCAGAGCCATCCATCAACCATTCAGCACTTTGAGTAATCCAGAGCCATCCATCAACCACAAAGCACCTTGAATAATCCAGAGCCATCCATCAACCACAAAGCACCTTGAGTAATCCAGAGCCATCCATCAACCATTCAGCACCTCGAATAATCCAGAGCCATCCATCAACCATTCAGCACCTCGAATAATCCAGAGCCATCCATCAACCACACAGCACCTTGAATAATCCAGAGCCATCCATCAACCATTCAGCACCTCGAATAATCCAGACCCATCCATCAACCACAAAGCACCTCGAATAATCCAGACCCATCCATCAACCATTCAGCACCTCGAATAATCCAGACCCATCCATCAACCATTCAGCACCTTGAATAATCCAGAGCCATCCATCAACCATTCAGCACTTTGAGTAATCCAGAGCCATCCATCAACCACAAAGCACCTTGAATAATCCAGAGCCATCCATCAACCACAAAGCACCTTGAATAATCCAGAGCCATCCATCAACCATTCAGCACCTCGAATAATCCAGAGCCATCCATCAACCATTCAGCACCTTGAATAATCCAGAGGCATCTACCAACCACACAGCGCTTTGAATAATCCAGAGCCATCCATCAACCATTCAGCACCTCGAATAATCCAGAGCATCCATCAACCACACAACACCTCGAATAATCCAGAGCCATCCATCAACCATTCAGCACCTTGAATAATCCAGAGCCATCCATCAACCACACAACACCTCGAATAATCCAGAGCCATCCATCAACCA
>Ga0209935_1001858_pt1 | contig 29768 bp, 46 predicted proteins | sample ThiBio_1000_plan_2_FD_183958 | JGI IMG/M metagenome (GOLD analysis project Ga0209935, IMG submission 183958) | Wastewater bioreactor microbial communities from Cape Town, South Africa - Thiocy_cont_1000_plan (SPAdes) | ecosystem: Engineered > Bioreactor > Thiocyanate-remediating >...
AGAGAGAGAGAGAGAGAGAGAGAGAGAGAGAGAGAGAGAGAGAGAGAGAGACAGAGACTTACGTTAAGCACGACAAGCTTAAACGGGCAGTCTTTGTGGTCACGATTGACAAACTGCCATGCCACCTCCTCGGCCAATTTCTTGGAATAGTAATACGGATTCCTCGTCAAAGAAGAGGAGTCGTTCCAGTCGTACTCGTTATACACATGGTCAGGGATAGGCGAGTCCGTGATCTGTACAAGAATATTTGTTTGATTTTACGTTGGATAGAAATTTAAATTAAGGCCTGTACTTAAAGCAAAGAAAGTAGTGAAGAGGCTAAGTACCGCGGCGACAGAGGATGTCAGCACCACTTTCTTGACACTCCCGGACTTCAAACAAGCTTCCAACACATTCTTTGTTCCATTTACTGCTGGGTCCTTGTTTTTCACAAATCAAATTAGTTTCGAAATCTAAAAGCGCTCGTAGATCATACCACCAAATCTTTTTGGGGATCCTTCACGTTCAGGGCAAAAGGAGAAGCGGTGTGCATGACATATTCACACCCTAAAGGGAAGATTGTCGTTGGCGCACGTATTATTTGAGCGGTCAGAAGTAAACGGGATGCGTACCCGCTACGGCGTCATCAAAGCTGCCGATATCCAAAAGATCCGCTTGGACGAGTTGCAGCTTCTGGCCATGGGGATCGAGTCGCGTAAGATAATCATATTTCGATAGATCTTTGACACTCCGCACAGTTCCCCTCACCGAATATCCTTTCTGTTAGCGGTGATTAATCTCATCCTAGCTAAATCGCGGGGAGGGGGCGGTTAGTTTGTACCTCAAGGAGTTGTGCGATGAGGTGTGTAGCGATGAAGCCCGATGCGCCGGTTACGCAGACAGGCGCTTTGGTAATCAGTTTGTCCATGTCCGTTGACTGCGGCGTCTGTTGTTGGCTATCCTCCATTAAATCACTCAGCTGTTCTTCCTTCTTCTATTGTAATCAAAACGAGAGAAGCCCCACCAATTCTTTGCACCAGATATCTCCCATTTGCGGGCTGGCAGGTGGAAATGAAACAATCAAAACGAGTGGGGATGACGCTTGGGTTTACACAACGATAAACTCATCGGCGACCGCCAGCTTGGCGGAAAAGAAGATTCTCTGCCGAGTTTTCTCCTTCGCCAGGAAGGAACGACAGACTTCAAAAATGACCGCAGAACGTGACATCTTTCGATTCACGCAACAACAACGGTCTTCGTACAAGTACTTTTCGCTCTGGCTAGAAAGGAAAGAGCGCACTTCACTTCCTTTTATTTACCTCGCCGAATACGAAAGTGCCCAGGGAACTACCAGGTACTTTTGGGCGGGCCATACGATGAGATTCTGTGGCTCTGTTAATTACAACTCCGGACTCGTTTATAACTCCGTTCCCGTCGGTTCCGAGTGGCTCAAGGTATCTTCGAGAGCAGCTGTCCAATGAGAAACCAGAATTCTTCTGGCCAAGGGAGTGATGGGCTTGATGACAAATTTCTCGGTCTCATACATCAGCTGCTTGTTTAGCAACATCGCTTGCGGTGTCTTCGGAATTCCAAGTTCCATCCAGGCAATAGCCCTCAACGCCTGTTGTTTCCCGCTTGAGGAACTTGCGAATTTGTTTTCGAAGTCGGCATTTGTATACTCCATTGAGCCATGCGGACTTGCGTGTACGCTTCAACCGCCTGCTCTACTGTACAGCTAGCTCCCCTCGTTTCCTGGGCAGTTGAAACCAGTTGGTGCAACTCCTGCGGGATGCAGCTAGTGCACACTAGAATCTCACCGTAGCGCTGTATATCTAGCTTCATCTTCTCTGCCTCGGTTTTACCTTCAGGCTCGCTCTGTGACCCATCGAGTGAGGTTGTTGCCCCTGTCTTTTGTGCTTCCTGTGGCTCGGCCTGGGAGCTGAGTGGACAGAAGGAGTTGGAGCGAAGGTATTCAACGGCCTCTTCTTCTGTGAATCCCTCAGTGATGTTGAGAGTTGGCCAGGACGAAGCGTCTTTGAGAAAGTAGCTGTTATTGGCCGATGCTGAGATGATAACTTGTGCCTCTGCCTCGCACCAAAAAGTTGAAGACGGAAGGGCGGCATGAGGTAAGCTGTAAGGAAAGATCCCCCGGTCATCCTCCGGAATTCCATTATGTTGATCGAACACAGCGTAAAGTTTGAGTTTGGTCTCTTTGCAGTACTGCGCAAGATTGCTGAAGAGCTCTGTAACGGCAAATGTCTCCGGTGGACAATTTGTGATGATTTTCTGCAATGCAGCATCTTGTGCGAACGCCTCTTCTAGTGCAAAGAGAACGCGTTCGATCGCTATTTCAGTTGTTGTAGAAGATTGAACCCACTGTTGGCAGTCTATAGAGAGAGAGAGAGAGAGAGAGAGAGAGAGAGAGAGAGAAAATGTGAGCATCACTTTGGTGTATAAATATCTAATACATGCCGTGTCATACCAGGTATATAAATCACTCGCCGTTTTGGGTCAAGACGAAGATCGTTGACCTTTCTCAAGAGAAGATGGCTCTTTCCAATGCCCTGAGGTCCTTGAATGTACAGTACAGGAAATGTAGGGTGCTTTGTCAAAAAGTCATCCAACTTCTTGTAGAGCTGCTTTCTGTTGATGAGAGCCACATCGTTTTGGACGACCTGGAAGCGAGCGGGATTGGCTGCAAATGTAGGACTTACTCTGATCCGGCCTGACAATCCTTCATCTAGTTTCGGTCGTTTGCCGATTTCGGTGAGTAGTTCTTTGCTTCATTGAATACAGTGCGCTTTCTCTTCACTGTAAAATTAAAATACATAGCGTATTAGTGCCGCAAAACAAAATAAATGCGCTACATACCAGCTCCTCCTTGTCCAGAGGCTGCTGCTAGTAGCGGAAGAAAAGATTAGTAAAGTGAAAGTAAAAATACGACACGTATTAGCGCCATTTTAAAAAATAAAATTACGTACGTGTTTTTAAGGCTTGGACTGCATTGTAGATTCCGATAGCCTTGGCTGTGCTCAACTTCATTTCTTTACAAATATCTAAACAGTCTTTTCGGTTCATCGCATTCAGCTCCACTCCATCAAGTCCTTCAAATCCCCCCTGGTACTCGGTGTATTTCCCATTGAGGAACCAGGTTTTAACCTCTTCTTCTGTCCATTTTCCCAAAGGTTTTCTTTCCTCGTCTTCTGGTCTCTCCTTCTCTCCTCTGCCTCCGCACTTCCTTGTCTTCCTTTTCTTTTACCTGATCCATCTGCGCCGCAAATTTCGAAGAATTCTTCCTCGAAGCGGAGTTGCCCCGAAAAGTATGGGGAAGATGGACCCTGGGCTTGAAGTCCTGGTCAAGGGGGTTTACACAGCCAGAATTTTATTTCAAAGACCCCAAAAAACAGAGAAAATGAGGTCGGGTTCGGTAGAGGTCACAACGGAGTTACCCAAAACCGTGGTAAGATTTGTTCGTTTTTGGCGAAGACTCGAGGGTACTGGCTCGCCCAAAAGTACCTGCCTACCCACCTAAACCCACCCCCCCCTCAGCTAATAATCTTCTCCTCTCTGTGTAACATACTCCGCAGCTGTTCTTGTTGTCTCCTGAGTTGATGAAAGAACAAAAGCTGCACTGCCACTCGCCCTTGGCTAAATCTGTTCGAGGGTTCGAACACATTCGGCACTCGGCGTCCGTTCGTGGGTTTATGAACGTGCATTTTGCGCACGTCCAGTCGGTAGCCTGTGTTGCCGTAACAGCTGTCTCCTGCTTGACCTTAACAGGATTTGTTCCCAACGGCGCCACAGGAACTGTGTGTGAGTGTGAGCGTGAGTGTGAGTTTTCGAGGGAGTGCGTACCTGCTGGTTTCTCAGGAGCCACTTTCACAGGCTGATCAGAGGGTGCCTCAATCCTTGAGCCAGCGGGGCTCGAAGTTTTTTCTTTGGAGACTCGCAAGGACTCGTTTGAACCTCCCAAAGCTGCTGAGGGTGAATCCCGACTGTCCGTAGTATCCTTGAGCTGCTTGAGAACCTTTTCGAGGGCTATCACCCACGACATCTTCTCTTCAACATTTCTGGCTTCGAATATCAGTGTTCTCTCTCTATGCCCCAATGAGAACATCAACTCCGCCCCTTCCGCTACGAACAGGATAGCATTAGTATGTGAGAGAGAGAGAGAGAGAGAGAGAGAGAGAGAGAGAGAGAGAGAGAGAGAGAAGATTCACCTGTAAAACTCGGATGTGGGGTTAAGACCATTGACGGGGTGAGAGTGACCACGATCTTGAGAGCATATCGCTCTTTGGGCATGTGATGGATCTTGGTCAACAACATCAGATCGTTGAACAGGAAGACGTAGCGGACTTTCTTTTGGTTCCTTTGAAGCTTCTTTGTTTCATCCACCAATAATAGCAAGCCCGCCCCCTTAAGCACTCTATGCGGCTGCACCAATGCCTTAAGAGAAATAAATATAGTGTTAAAAAAGCATAATCATAATGAACTAAAACAAAATAAGTGCTACTTACTTCTAATTTGGGGTCGAGGAGGCCATTAATGCGCAGAAGAGACTGACAATTCTCAAATTGTTCTTTGGACTGATTGGCTTTTTCGGCCATCCGTTTCATCAGCGCGCGGGCAGTCAACAGATTTTTATAGTCCGAATGATCAATAGGAGTCCATTTGAGCAACTCGCAGATCAACAAAATGTATCGAGGCAATCGCTGTACAGGCTATTTTGTATGTCGACGAATAATGAGCGATCAGAGACAGTCGGCAAAGAATATATATAGAGGAATGATCCCTACCATAATCATGATAGATTCCATATCAAGCGCAGAGGACTTCCAAATTTCCTAATATTATTTGTGTGAGTGTATGATTAACAAAAAATAACTACATCAAAAGTAATGGCGTACATCAGCACGTTTGTGGAAGGCGGTCGAATTTTCCAAGCTTTTCTTGAGGGTCATATTTGCAGAGTCGTATTGTGTCACATATCGTAAATACACCTTGAAAAATGGTTCCTAGTATTGGTGTTAGTTATTAATTCAATGATGAAAGGGGATCAAAGAAGTGTGAACTCACGAATGCGATGAATAAATCTCCTATCTCGGAATAGGCTGACCAATGGGACTTCACTCTACCCTCCAAGTGCGATAACAACTCCTCTGCATATCGCAGCACGGGTTCTAATTCCGAGAATATAATCTGTTTTTGTTTTTTGATAGAGGAAGTTATATACGGATCGGCATGGACTATAATTGCCCCCCCCCCTCCTCCCTCTTCTTGTTTCTAGGTACTTACCTTCAGCTTCCCTTCACTCAACAATTTCTCTTTTTGTATAAGTTGATGGAACTACAACAATGAAAGAAGGAATGAGATAGGGGGGAAAGCATTTCGTGAAATAAACGTACCGAATGAAGTTCCTTCAAAGATGATACATAAGACAACTCTGTAGTGTATACCTCCAACGCAACTCTCTTTCTCCGTTCTTATAAAAAATAATAAATTTTATAGGGTTAGGTAGGTAATGACAAAAAGAAAGATAAGGCAAGAGGAGGATGTGCGTACTGTGTAATGCGTATCGTTTCACAGCCATCCATTTTCTTACAACAGACTGTACTAATACAACAGCGGCCGATCGGGGCTCCCAATATTCTACATTTATCGTATCGGCCGATTGCGCGGCCGCCGAGGGTGGCGGGGTGGCAGCTTCCACGAGGTCCTTGTTCATATCCTGCGATTCCTTCAACATCTTCTTGTAATCCACCGATAACTCGGGAAATGTATTTTGACTGCATGTTGTGTGTGTGTGTGTGTGTGTGTGTGTGTGTGTGTGTGTGTGTGTGTGTGTGTGTGTGTTGTTATTGTTGTCGTTGTTGTGTTACTTACGGTTGGATGTCCTTAGTGAGCCAAGCGGGTTTCTGATGGAATTTCAAGGTGGCACCTCTGTTGCCCAGCCTATTGTGCACTCTCTCAGAGATCACCGAGAGGAGATCCTTCTTGTCTCCTGCATTCTCTCCCTCCACAGCCTTTGTGTTGTTGTTGTTGCTTGTAGTTGACGTGGTAGTGGTGGTAGTGGTAGTGGAGGTGGTGGTAGAGTTCACAGGGGTGGCGGATATCCCCGCACCTCCCACGTGCTTGAAATTGAAGGGGCTGCTGAGCACGAACTCATCATACTCCGACGTGGGGTGGTGACTGTGCGTGTGTGCCGGCTTGAAAGAGGAGTCGCTGACCGCCATGCGGTTGACAGCGTTGTCATCAGCGGCGTGGTGCTTGTGGTGATGGGCTGATGTCTCTGAGTGCCTGTGTGAGGGTGTGAGTTGCACAGTCTTGCGAGCGCGCAGTGCACGGTGGTGTGACCCTCCCTCAGTCGCATGCAACGGCGTGTCTGTTGTTGTGGTGGTGTGCGTGGAGTGTGTGGTGGTGCTGGTGGAAATGCCTCCCGATCCTTCTTTGCTTATGGGAGAGGAGGGTTGTTTCTCTGCCTTTGCCTTCTTCTCCGCCTCATGTGAGACCAGCGAGGGCAACGGGGTGCTCTGTTTCGGGACTCGATCGAGACTCCCTCCCCGTTCCGCCTTGCGTTTGTCGGTCTTTTTTGTCGACGCGGTCGCCGTCGTCGCCGCTTCCAGGTTGCCATGGACACCCGCAATCATAAGGCTCTTACGTGCTTCCGATGAGGTCGGTGGTGTGTGGGATGTTGGTGGTGTCGTCGGTGGTGTTGTGGTTGTTGCTGCTATGGTAGCTACGGGAGCTGTTGTCGGGTGGGTAGGGCTGGATTTCTTGATTGCACTTAAGGGGAGAATGTGCGAGTATTTCCCTCCCTGATGAGTGGAGCTCTTAGGAGACGCCTTCCTCTCACTTGAGGACTTGGCTCGGGTTGCTGAAAAAAAAAGTAAGAAAATACTTAAATACGTAAATAAACAAATAAATAAAAGCAAACTTACAGGAAGATTTCTTTTTGGGCTTGGACTGCGGCGGTGGCTTGAGGATGGGCACAGCCGAATCCCTGGGATTACCGCAAATCTCACAGGCCGTCAGATCTGCGTGATTGAGGAACGTACAGAAACTGCAACTCCATTGCCTCTTCTTGTCTTCCTCGAATATCATCATACCCCAATTGGACGCCAACTCCGCCGTCACATCTGCGAAATATATAAATAAAGTATTTGTGAGGGCGTTGTTGTGAGTTTGTTGCTGTTGTGCGGTGCTGTGTTTAGTGTTGCTTACCTGAGGGACGAGAAGTCGATTTAGGCGCAGTGGAGGGACTGCGTGTAGAGGAGAGAGAAGAAGGAGTGACGGTCATGGCTGTGTGCAGCGAGACCGGTGGAGAATCGAGTGGAACCGCAGGGGGAGAGGAAGGCCGAGAAGAAGGGCGACCGGATGTGGGCAATGGTGCTGGACGATCGAGAGAAGATGGGGGGGTGGTGGCGGTTGATGGATAAGACGGTGTTATTGGCGTCACGCTGGGGAAAACGGGCGAAGAGTGCGGCGATGAGGTTGGCATCGACGTCGTAGGTGTTGCTGTATAGGTAGGCGTAGGAGTAGGAGTGGGTGTGGGTGCATAGATGGCAGTATGAGAAGGAGTCGGTGTGGCTGAATACGGCGCAGGTGTGGGATTGGACGAATAAATAGGTGTGGGTGAGGGTGCGTAGATGGGCGTATGATGAGTAGGGGTTCCATAGAATGCAGTAGAAGTAGGGGGATTATTGGTAGATGTGGGCGTTGTGGTAGACGTATGAGTAGTAACGGTTGTGAATATGTGTGTTGGGGTAGGAGTGAATACGGGCGTTGGAGCGGGGGTGTGTACAGGTGGCTGGTAGATCATCGGCGCAGGTCCCGAGGGCCCGTTGTATGGAGGATAACTTGGTCCAACGAAAGGGTTGTTATTGTTGTCTGCTCCATGATAGACCGGGCCAACGGGCAGGTTAGGAGATGTAGAACGGGCTGGTAATCCCGATGAGGTGCCAATTGGGTGAGGCCAGTACAAGGGAGTGTGCAAGCGAGTTAAATCTACGTCTTCATCCATCAAGCTTTTTTTTTGTCTTTTCGGGATGAAAGGAAGAATGAGCTCAACAGGTATACAACAACAAAATGGGGAAGGTGAAGGAGATGTTACTGTTTTGGAAAAGTGGGATTCGAATTCGATCTCGGAATAGGTTGTTGTGTTCGCACATCAGGAGGATACGATGGAATATTATTCAAGTTTGGAGCCGAATTGTACGCTTGGGGCAAGTGATTTGCAGGGGGCTGCATGGGAAGATTTGTGGGCTGAAGGAAATGAACCGGTGTAGTAGGACCAGCAGGCGAAGAGGAACGGGGAGCACAAAGGGCGGGATGCGGAGCGCCGCAAGTTCGACACGATTGCGTCGTGCCTGGTTGATATGTGATGCAACGCATACAAATCCATCCAAGCGGATTTGGAGCTGTTGGCTGTGGGAACTGCATGTGTGCTATTTTTCCCCTCTTTCTTGGTTTCTCTCTTACACTCACGCCACCAACAGCCTCTTGCTTTCCCTCAGCTTTTACTATTTGAGGTTCAATTTCTTGATGCTGCGGGGTTGAAAAGCAAAGGGGGGAGATGTGGTGGATTGACAGAGAGAGCACGTGTGGCCAAATGGGCACCCAACAAGGTTGGGCCAAAGGGGAAGAAAAGCAAGAAAATGACAAGGAGAGACACGTCCTACTACTGCGATGGTGCAATACCACACTAAAAGAGTTTGTGTTGCCCACCAAAGTTTGCGCCGGCAAAGAGGATCTCGCAGTTTGGCTTTTATTTTTTCGAATTTCACGAAGGAAGTAGCAGGCGGGCAGTCACAGGACAAGCCTTTTTGGCCAACACCACCCGAAACAAAAAAAAAAACCAGCGCAAGCAAACAACAAAGAATGGAAAAGCAGGACTCAGACGGCGAGGAAGAGATTGTTGAGGGGGTAGTTATTGAGGAACCAAACAAAGTCATCACAACGAATCCTTTGATCGCGTTGCAGAAGAAGAAAGAGGAGGAGAAACGGAAGAAGCTCGAGAGCAGCCAAGGCAAATGATAAATACAACAACAAACATGGTGCGTTCACTCCCCCACAAGAGACAAATTTAAATTTGTGTTTAACATTGGCAAAAAAACACTCTTTAGGGACACAGCGTTTCTGTACAATGTAATGTAATGTAGCCAAGACTCTGGTGTGATTTCAAAAAATGGAGTTATAAAGTTATTTATATAGAAGATAGCGGTGGGTACGGAAACACACCAAAAAATAAATATGTTATAGATACAGATGCAAAGAAACTTCATTTTCCGTAGCCAAATATCCCCCAGAGTAAGAAATGACTTATGAAGCACCAAAGCACTAGCGTCGAAGGGAAGACCAAAAAATTGTCCGGATGCACACGATATTTATACATAACCAGTGACGTAGTGATCATCAGCACGAATCCGAGCCCGATGGAGAGCCAGGAGCAAAAGTAGACGAGAATGAATGTGAGAAATGACACAAGCGGCCCCATAATCATTGCGCCCCAAGGATTAAGCCCTAAAATACAAATCCCGCAGATAAAGATCCCCATCACTGTAGCAGCTATCGCCGGCGCTCCGAGTGACCACACCCATCCTTCCTCAATGGCATCGTCGAAAAGCTGAGGCACTCCTTCTTCCATCAAGCACGCTACACAAAATACCGCCAAAGACAAGAAGCAGAATTTTTTTTCTCTTCAGGCAGCAAAGAGGACGACGTAGGTGGTGAGCAAAATGTTTATCGTTCGTTGAGAAGTGGGTCTACAACTCCAACTTACTCTTCGTCTTCTTAGTCTTGGGCTTGATTGTGCTCTTCACTTCATTCAAGACCTTCCGCGCTTCGGTCATCTTTTCCTTGAATGTCTCGGCGGAGGCTTCACCTTCAACCACTTCGTCCATCCAATCGACAACAGAGCTGAAGTGTTCCCTCACCCCCTCCACTTCCTCGTCAGCAGCGCCCTTCAATAACTCATCGAGGTTCTCCTTCGTCTCGAATACATAGGACTCCAACTCGTTTCGGGCCACAATCATCGCTGCGTGTTGCTTCTGTCTCTCTACCAGCTCCTCGAAGAGCTCCTTCACTCTTTGCAATCTCTCCTTGGTGAGCGGCGCATGGTCCCCTTCATTCGACGCCGTCTCAGGCAAGTCCTCCACCACCAGTTCTTGGAAATAGGGATTCCACTTCTTTTGGGTGGCCAGGTAGATAGCCGCGCCAAACACCGCCGCTTCCTCCCCGTTAACGTGCTGACCTGTCGGAATTGATGGGAACTTCTCTTGAAGGGTGCTTTGCACTACACAGTGTTTTTTTCGTTAAAGATAAGAATAATAAAAATAATATTGGAAGCAAACATACGTTTAGGTACCCGCACGCCTCCTCCAAAATATTCGATGGCAGCGACGTCTTCAGGTTTGAGACCAGCTTGCTCAATGACTGTGGATACCAAAGCTGGTGCGAGCTCGAATAACGATGCGCTCTTCTCTTCGAAGAAATCCCTCTTCACGCTCGCCTTGAAGTCCTTCCCTTCATGAAGCGCGTCCATCTGTGTGATGATAGTAAAATTTATTCCAAAATTCAATTCAATGCTACCCCTTACCTCGAGCTTTACGAGATTACTTGCGCTCAGCTGCTCTTTAACAGACTGAGCCTCACTCCTCAGCTTCGCCATCGCACGGGGTGAACTCCTGACCGATGCTTCATCAGAAAACATGTTAACATTTTTTTGTAGACACCTTGGGAGGTAGGTACCTTTGAGTCCCTTGTGCTGGGCATCGAATTCATCCGCAAGGATATTGGTAAGGATGGTATCGAACTTGTAGCCATTCAGCTCGTGATTGGTAGCGGAAGCGAGAACTGAGTGGGGGATGTGTAAGAGCAGCGATTTCTTCTCAATGACTTATAAGTCAATAAATACCTTTGACCTTAACAGAACCTGTCGCGGGACTTGATAGTTCCACCAAAGACGCCGATGCTGCGTGCGAGCCAACATCGAGGAAAATTACACGCTGGCTGCAAACATATGTATTGTTAGCGTACCATATCGGGAAGAAAAAATATGATTGCGTTTTGTAGTCAACTTACGTTTCCTCAAGAGTCCGCCTCGAGCTGTAATCAATGGCCACTAAGGAATCCAAAATTAGTGCCTCCATGAATCATATAACTATCGCAGAGAGAGAGAGAGAGAGAGAGAGAGAGAGAGAGAGAGAGAGAGAGAGAGAGAGAGAGAGAATTATTACCGGCAGTGAGTTCGTTGACGAGAGCCACTTGCTCGAACCCGGCAAGAGACAGAGCGATCTGCGACACAATTTTGCGCTGTTGGCTGCTGTAGTATGCAGGGACGGTAATGGCGCTCTCTTTGAGTCCTGCGGTGTTCGCATAGCTCTCTGCTTGGGCCCTGGCGGCTTGATAGAGGAAAGCTACTATCTCTTCTACCCCAAAGGACGCTCCCTACAAGCCAAGATTAATCAAAATGTGTTCACTTGATTTCGGTTGTGACGATACCTCGCCTTCAGCCGCCTCAAACTCAACAAAGTCATCCTCGCCCTTTACCAATTTCGCGTAGGGATGATCCTCTTGAAAAGTCTTGAGGTGGGGACTATCGAAGCGTTGTCCGATTAGCCTTTTGATTCCCAAAAGAGCATTCGAGGGGGTCCTGAAGTATAGAGTCTTCGCTCCCTCTCCAGTGAGCACCTGCCGTGTTTGCGCATCGAAGCCAAATGCGGTTGGTGTCTTTCTACGTTGCAGGAAATGATTTAAATCAGAACATTCGTTCACATCACAATTCCTTCCACACTCATGAGGCATCGCTCACCTGTTGGAGAGTTCGTTGACGGTCATGTCGTACATCATCGCTTCGTTGTTAGGGTCTACCACAACAACCTTTGTGGATTCGGTACCAAGATCGATAGCGAAGACTGGTTTCCCTTCGATTTTGGCTCGCTTGGGTTTAGGGGGTTTCGCGGCTCGGTTGGCTCGACTCTGTTTGAGGAACTTCTCGCGATCTTCTGCTTTTTCTCGCCGAATTTCCTCTTCTGTCTTTCGAGGTTGCCGGGCGAGAGAGGCTTGGGCTGTGGGTATCCACAGCTCAAACAGTACCAATACACAGATCACTCCGACCCACAACTGCTGTACCGAACGAGTGCCCATCGCCTTCATCGATCTCTCCTTGCCTGGCAAACGCAATAGCAAATGTTGGGTTTCGAGGAAGGGTGCGTGGCTTGCTCTGATAGTGCCACGTGCGCGGTGCCTGTTCGTTGAGTAACCGCAGAGAGTGGACATGAGCTAAGAAGCCTTGCGTTTAACTTTAAGTTATTTGTTCAACCAAAATGGAACGCATGGGGGTTGAATCCTGCCCCAAAATCTTCCACCTTCGCTTCCTCCTCTTCTTCCTCTTCCTCTTCTTCCGCTTCTTTCTTTTCCTCCGTTGTATGCAATACCTTTACAGCCTTTTGGTTCCTTGATGCTTTGGCCTCTTCTTCTTCCTCTTCTGTTTCTTGGACATGGTGTTTGGCAGGTTTTACAGTCTCTTCCTCCTCATCCTCTTCTTCCTCTTCTTCCTGCACCTTGTGTGTAGAGGATACCTTGTGTGCTGGTACCTCCTCCTCCTCCTTATTCTTGGAGTGCAACAGCGAGTGCTTTGGTTTTTCTTCAACATCCTCTTCCTCTTCTTCTTCTTCTTCTTGTATCTTTGAATGAGTTGCTTTGTGAGTTGGTCGATCTTCTTCTTCTTCTGGTTCTTTGTAGTGATGGGTTGTAACTGCTTTGTGAATTGTGTGCTTCGGGGCCTCTTCCTGTTCTTCTTCCTCTTCTGTTTCTTGCTGATGGGAAGTTTTATGAGTTGTATGCGTAGGAGCCTCCTCGTCTTCTTCTTGGGCGTTTACGTGGGTGCTTTTGAATTTGTGTGTGGGCGCTTTCTCTTCCTCTTGCTCTTCCTCATCGGCCGGGTGGTGGGAAACCAGATGCGATTTCTGCTTAGGCAACTTGTGTACTACTAGTAGCCCTCCCTCTTCATCCTCTTCTTGCGCTTTGGCATGAGTTGCCTTGTGTGTTGGATGGTCTTCCTCTTGTTCCTCTTCTTCTTCTTCTGGTTCTTTGTTGTGATGGGTTGTAACTGCTTTGTGGATTGTGTGCTTCGGGGCCTCTTCCTGTTCTTCTTCCTCCTCTTCCGTTTCTTGCTGAAAGGATGCTTTATGAGTAGCATGAGTAGGCACCTCCTCATCTTCTTCTTGTGCTTTGGCGAGAGTAGCCTTGTGTAATGGGTGTACTCCCTTTGGTTTTTCTTCAACTTCCTCTTCCTCTTCTTCCTCTTCCAGTTCAGCCTTGGAGTGAGTCGCCTTGTGCGTTGGACGTTCTTCCTCTTGTTCCTCTTCTTTTGGTTTTTGTTGGTGAATAGTGGTAAAAGCTCTATGAGCGGTGTGTTTTGGGGCTTCTTCTTCCTCCTGATCATCTTCTTCGGTGTCTCCCAGTTCTTGTCGCGCCTTTTCCAGTTCGCGTAGCTTCTCTTGCTCCTTCTCTTTCCCCCTCTTCCTTTCCTCCTCCATCCTGTGCTTCTCTTTTTCGAGATCAGCTCTCATCTTCTCTTCCTCCGCGATCCTATCCTCCTGCTGTTTCGCTCTTCTTTCTTTGTCCAGGCGCATCTTCTCTGCGATGACCTTCAATCGGTTCTGCAGTTGCAGCCTCCCTTCCTCGATCTTCTTGACCTTATCTGCTTCAGGCAACTCCTCCATCAGGACGTCTGCTTGCAAGAGTCTGCGCGAGAATAAGGGGGCATCTGAGCGATCCGTGTTGTCATAGAACTGGAGCAGAGCGACTGTCACAATCCCCAGCAGTGCGAGTGTCAGAACCACACCACTTTTACTTCTACTCAAGAGCATCTTCCTTCGACTTCTTGCGAGAGAGCCGCCGCGCAAAAAGGAAAGAGATTCGCGTCCCTATATGTGACGTGTTGCCTTTCGTTCCTACACGTGTGACTTGTTGCTAGCCATGCCAATGCCTTAGTCCGTAAATGGTTTATTATTTGCGAGCCCACATCACAGTACAAAGCGATAAAAACATAAATCCAAAAAAAATAGAAAGGTAGGTAATAAATAACACGGCCAAGGGGGTTCTTTTTAAAAACACCAATTTTTACCCCTTTACCCTCTCCCCCTCGCCAGCAGTGTTTTTGTTTTAGTTTAGTTGTTTCCTCCCAGAAACAGCTTTACTTCTTCTCGGATTTCTTGTGCTTAGCTGCTCCCTCCTCATCGCTGTATTCCTCGAAGGAGAGATCACTGCCATACTCATCCGAGTCGCTGAGAGAGAGATAATTGAGGTAAGTAAACGAGAGAGAGACGAAGAGAAAGAGGCAAATTGTGCGTACCTGTCCTTGTGGTGGTGCTGATGATGGTGATGCTTGAATCCACCTTCCTCATCAGAAGAGTGCTCAGCCACAAGCGCAGAGCGAGCGGGGTCCTTCCTGTGCTTCTTGTGCTTCTTGTGCTTCTTCTTGAGGGGAATGTCACCACCCTCCTTCCAGGGGTTCTTTTTTAAAAATAAAACAAGTAAGATATAAATACACTAAAAGACACAACATCCATACCTCAACAAGATCCAAAGAAGCTCTCCTAAGGCCAGCAGCGACTTCGGCGACATCCTCGGGGGACGGAGGTTCCATGGTCATTTGGGGCCACATAGAACCGAAGTGAAGGGCCTTGGTACCATGTCTACCATACACGGGGTGACCGAACACCTTCTTGGTACGTCTGACAGGGTGGGCTATAGGAAAGAAAAAAAAGAATCAGAGCGTGTGGTGGGGGGGGTGAGGCCGAAGTACGATACCTCTTACGAACAGATCAATGACGCGGTAGAAAAGGAACTTGGCGGGATCCTTCAAGAGGAAGAAGAAGCCAGTCCAGATCCAGGCAAGAAGAGCATAAGACCAACCGCATCCAGCAAAGTCAGAGTCACCATCATTGGGATAATCGTTGAAGCCACTATAAGAAGAGAGAGCAAAACGTTAAAAAAATTTGCCTATGAGGTAGAGGAGGAGTAACATACTATAAACCGATGAGGGTAGCAACGACCTGGGCGACGACGAAAGCGCCCAAAAGAAGGATGGAGGGACGAGAGAGGAACCACCAGCCCTCAGTACGGGTGACGAAGATGGTGGCCTGACCGCTGACACTGAGGTTGATGTAGATCAAGCCTCGCAGCTGGGCATCGTCGAGCGAGTTCATCGTGAACCAATCCTGAGGCCAAGAAGACAGATACACCACCAAGAACAGGGTGAAGGTTTCGATCACCATCAACCCGCCGAGCACCATCGCGAAGAGGAAGACACGAGGCAAGTACCAGTGATCAGGGTTCTTAGAGGCCTTCACTCTGTCCTTCGAGATGGTCAAGATTGTGCCGTCATTCAACAAGGCCTAGAGTTGGTTTGGTTTTTTAGTCACCAGCAAAAAAGGAAAAGGGAAAAAAAAAAGAAAAAGGTACCATGATGGCAATCACAATGGTGGGGAAGTAAAAGTCGAAGATGAGGGTCAACAGGGTGAAGGTGATGCACACACGGACGGTGGCAGACACAGAGTAGAGCACATAGTTTCTCATGCGCTGGAAAATCTTCCTGCTACCGAAAATGGCTTCTACGATCACACTCAGACCGGGAGACACCAACACAATGTCGGAGGCGGCACGGGCAGCATCAGTGGCATCAGCGACGGCAATACCGATATCAGCCTTCTTCAAGGCAGGGGCTGTGGTGGGAAATAGGAGAAGGATTAAAAATTTTTAAAATCAATTAATCAAAATCAAAATCGCTTACCATCGTTCACACCGTCACCAGTCATTCCGACAACGTGGTTAAGCTTCTGCAGACCAGCTACAATGGCATACTTGTGCTCGGGGAACACCTGAGCAAAGCCATCGGCGGTTTCTACAAGATGGGGGTTGCCTTCCTTCTCGGCCTCATCCAAATGATCGGGGGTAAGGATGTTGGGGTTCATCGGATCTTTACCCATACCTAATAATTAAATGTATTAGAGAGAGATATATATACTGGTAATGAGCATTTTTCTTACCCAATTGCTTGCAGGTTTCCCTGGCAATGGCCATTTGGTCTCCAGTAATCATCTTAACCATGATACCATAGTTGCGCACTTTCTCAATCACCTCCTTGGTATCAATTCGCGGCGGATCGAACATGGGCACCACTCCTTCATAGATCCAGGTGGTTTCCTCGCCCTCGCCTTCGAGGTATTTGGGATCATCGCAATAGGCCACACCCAGAGAACGGAACCCTCTCTCGGCGAATTCAAGGATGATACCATGAACCTTCTCCTCGACGTCAGCCTTGTTCACCACGTGATTCAACATCTATAAACGGAAAAAAGTAAGTACTTTGTTGCTGAGGCAAAAAAAAAAAATGAATACGCACCACTTGAGGGGCACCCTTGGCGACCTTGAAGAGCTTGCCATCTGCTTTCCTCTTGATGACAGCCTGACTCTTCTTGGAGACGGGATCGAAAGGAGTGAACTTGAGCTGCTCATATTCATCGGTAAGCATCTTCTTCTTCTCTCCCATGCTCTCCACCATGGCGTAATCGATGGCGTCAGGGTTGACCTGCACGGCGGCAAGGGCGGCATGAAGATGGACGACCTCGGGGTCGATGTCCAGATTGTCATCGGCGAGCACTGGAGTGTCGACACGCAATTTGTTGAGCGTCAATGTGCCAGTCTTATCGGAGCAAAGCACGTCCATGCCTGCCATTTCTTCCACGGCAGTAAGACGAGCCACGATGGCCTGGTGTTCAGCAAGCTTGGCGGCACCGAGAGCCCTGGGAAGGAGAAGAACATCATCATTAGTAAGACGAACGTAGAAAGATGTAGGAAAGAAGAACAAAAATACATACATTGTCACAGACAACACTGTAGGCATTGCAATGGGAATACCACCGACAATCAACACAAGGATGTTGTCCATAGTGGTACAGTCCTTTCCGGGTTCTATTGTTGAGTCACATAAGAGAGCGAAAAAAAAGTAGGAGGAGTTACGCACGCCAAGAAAGACCAGTGCAAGACTTTTGACGAGCAGGGAACTGAATGATAAGCTCCAAGGCTACACAAACGGCGATAAAGCAAATGCAAAAGAGACCAATGTTCTTCAACACATCTTGGAAGTGGCCCTACACACCAAAAAAAAAAAAAAGTAATTAGCGGGATGCAACATTCATAAAACAAAAAGGGGAATAAATTTCTTACGTGGGTTTCAGTTGTCGCGACAAGATTAGCAGCCTTTCCGAAGAAAGTGTTAACACCAGTTGCGTATACTACAGCATCCATTTCGCCCATCTTCACAGTGGAACCAGCAAAAAGCTCGCTGCCAGGATATTTGGTTACAGGGAGCGATTCACCTTTAACAAACAGAAAGAGAGAAATATTAATTTAGCATGGTTAAGAAAGAAGGGAGGAATTTCTAACCAGTCAAAGAAGACTGATCGATTTTCATGCTTGCGGAGCCTTTATCGGCTTCGAGCACCTTCACGTCAGCAGGAACCACGTTACCGAGGGTAAGACGAATAATGTCCCCTGGTACAAGCTCAAATGCAGATGTGCTTTTTTGCCACTCGCCGTCTCGTAGACATGTAGCCGTGGGCGCAAGTTGGTTTTTAAGGGCCGCCATGGCATTACCGGCTGTATGTTCTTCATAGAAACCGATAGTGGCATTCACAGTCAACAACCCAAAGATGAGGATAAAATCTACATAGTCTCCCAAAATGATGGCCAAGAAAGCACTAAATAACAAAAAATGAGTTAGAAAAAAATATATTTTTAGAATACAAAAAAAATAATGAAAAAAAAAAAAGTAAACCACAAAAAAAAAAGGTATTTAACACGGTTGACTACTTACGCCAATTCCATAGTCCAAGAGAGAGGATTCCAGTAGAACAGCAAAAACTGAATAAGTGGGTGTACATGATGTTCCTCCAGCTGATTTTTTCCGTACTTCAGCAACCGTTCTTCGACTTCAGCTTGAGTGAGACCGTTTCTGGTACATTCCAAATGGTCAAGCACAGCGTCAATAGAAGCCTTGGCGTAGAATTTAGGATGATCCGGTGTGAGGGTGACATCAGCTTCGTCACCGCTCGACTCTTCGTCGCTTCCCTTCGGTGGTTTTTTCTTCTCTCCTTCGCTCATGGTGTTCTCAAAATGATGTACACAAACTGCGTGGGTAACCCCTGGCACACAGCGATGCGGATTTCAACTTTGTGCAACCACAAAGGCAACCTCTCAGCAGGCGGGACCACTCAGGCAGGAGAACTGAAAAAAAAAAAAAAACTTCTTTGTTTTCTCTTGCTCTTTGCTAACGCAATTTATTGTTTTTGCGTTCCCAGTTGGGAATTAATCCAAACGATGACGAAACACCGGTGGTTTTCTCCGGCCCCCAGGCAAATCCTGGAAATATCCTCCGTGCAGGGCGAGATAGCAACACAGAAAAGAAAAGAAGTTCGGAAGTACCATGAAAAAGCGAGCAAGTAGAGATCTTTCCTTGTGGGGGCCTACTCGTGTCTTCTCGCTGGTTTCTGTCTGCACAACAAGGCTGTACAACGCATCATGGCAACCATTGAAGATGTAACCACGGATACAAACTCTCTCGGATCCTTTCCGCCTCTAGACAGCGCGTTTCGATTCATTCCATTCTGGAAAACACAGGTAGATCCTACCACTCGTCTACGCCTCTAGACGCACGTAACTCTTGAGAGAGCAGTAGTTGTGATACACAGACAGCCTGGAAGACCAACCTATGAAGAGACTGAAAGTGCTTAAGAACCCCGAGACCTTGCCTGTTGTACCGTCACCACGCGCACTCCCGGCCCAGGTTTCCGATTCGTGCCACCCAAACCTTCAAACGTATCAACGCGCTTCCTTGGATGGCAATTACTCGGTCGGGGAGGATCTCGGAACTGGCTCAAGTGCAACTGTGAAAATAGCAACGGAGAAGAGCACCGGTCGCAAAGTTGCGGTGAAGACATTCAAGAAATCTGGGTTAACCGAAATCGTAGAGGCTCGTATAAGAAAGGAGTACGCGTTGATGCGCCACATGAACCATAAGAATCTGGTAGCACTCATCGACGTGGTGGAAAACCCGGAAGAGATTATTATCATTATGGAGTATGCTTCTCATGGAGACTTACACACTCATTTGAGCCACCAACCAAACTGGCGGCTGAGCGAGGATGACGCGAGAAACATTTTCAAACAAGTTGCGAAAGGTAACCCTTTTCTTTTTGATGTGCTTTGTATTTAAAAATATTTTATATGCTAACGCGCTCGTACCAGGTGTGCGGCATCTTCACCGATGCGGGTTCGTTCACCGTGACCTCAAATTAGAGAATATTTTATTAGACGGAAGTAGACCGAGAGCAATGGTGGCTGATCTGGGTTACGGCACTATTTGGTGTGCCAATGAAGTAACTAATACACCTTGTGGAAGCCTATATTTTGCTGCGCCAGGTAATTCTCTCTCTCTTTCTCTCTCTCTCTCTCTCTCTCTCTCTCTCTCTCTCTCTCTCTCTCTCTCTCTCTCTCTCTCTCTCTCTCTCTCTCTCTCTCTCTCTCTCTCCTTTTCTCTTGCTTATTTTTGCCTATTGCAGAGATAGTTAATGCGGATGCCTATATTGGGCCTGAGATTGATGTGTGGTCTCTCGGGGTGGTATTGTATGCGCTCTGCAGTGGCTGCTTGCCCTTTTTGCATGAAGATGAGCACAAGACTGCCAAGCTCATACGGGCGGGCAAGTATGACGTGTGGGATTTTTGGTCAAGGAGTCTGCGCCATTTGATCGCGGGCATGCTTTGCGTGGATCAGCGTAAGCGGCTAACCATGAACGAGGTGCTCGTGCACAGGTGGATGAAACCTAGAAGACGAAGCCAGGGCCTGGCCTTCTTCGCCAAGAGGAAAGAAAGGCTGAAGGTTTCTGGTATGAATACCGAACAGGGTTTGTGAGCGAGTGAGGAGGGGTGGTGTACAATTGTAATGTAAATGGATAGAAAAAGAAAAAGAAAATGAATACGAATTTACTAAGGTAGATAAAATAACGAGTTAGTTGAGTGAGGAGCAAGCAACAGAGGCGTGCACATCCCCCCGCCAGCAGCCTGGGAATCAAGACAAGTCAAAGAAAAGGGGTCTTTCCCAAACACCCAAATACCCTGTAACAACAGCCGCACGTGCAGAAGAAAAGCGAGCGAGACATGCGAAGGCATGGCCATGACGAGGGACGTGGTCGAGCCTCTTCGTCCTTTGCCAAGCGTGAAGAGAAGTGGCACCGTCAGTCCCGCCCTCGTCGCAATGGTCAACCTGAGGGATTCTTAATAAGGTTTAAGAGACCGATTTACGTTTCCAAGACTGCCCCTTTCGTCGTCCACCGCAATAGGAGACAAAGCACACCTCCTGAACGAAGAAGAACTCCACCTCGCAAGGATTCTTCTTTCCGAGCACTACCACCCAACTGCAATCCACCCGATTCCGCACCTGGCGATCTTTACGATTCAACCTCAACCCACCTCGGTAAGATATTCTTCCCTCCCCACCTCAGTCGCTCATAACACAGCAAAAGATCAAGAACCTATGGACCATGACACCTCGATCCGACCGAGCACCGCGATCCATCATTTGCCCAACTTCATATCGAAGGAAGCAGGTACATAGCGCATACTCTCTCTCCTTAAACCATCAACTTATCACACAATAGGAATAAAGCTATTCAAGTTATTGTTCTCGGAGGGAGCGCTGTGGGATCCTGGCGACTCAGAAAGCCGCAGCAGTGCGCGGGTGCCCAACGATAAGGTGGTGTGGTATGGAGACCCCGGACAGCTCTACCATTTTGCAGGGAAGCAGCGTGATCACTACTCCTGGCACGAGTATCCCCTCATCACTGAAGTCAGGGATCAGCTCGAAAAAGAATTCAACTGCTCTTTCAACAGCCTCATGTGCTCCCACTACAAAAATGGTTATTCTCTCTCTGCAAGCCCCCTCTATGGTAAAAATCTCATAGCGCTTCAATAGGTGCGAGTTACACGCCCTTTTGTTCAGACGAGGATGAGGCACTGGGTACTCAACCCACCATTGCACTTTTGGCACTTGGAGAGTAAGGCCCCCCTCCACTCCCCCTCCCCCCTCTGTGAGAAAATCAATCCAATTCTCTAATCGATAAAATCTCACACTCTAGGACTCGTTCGATCGCATTCCGACCGAAAAAGAATCATCAATCAGGTGTAAGCCACTCTCGCATACAACAGTACTCTCTGGAGAACCTCTCAGTCCTATGCATGGCAGGACTCACTCAGTCCTTCTATGAGCACTCGGTAAGTCTTCTTGTTGTTGTTGTGCTGTGTTGTGCTGTGCGGAGTGGTGGTAACACACTGGCACTAGATCCCAAAAGAAGACCCTCACGCAGGCTCAACAATGCTGCTGACCTTTCGGTACATCCACACGCAGCCCATGCCAGGCCCACCACCCCTCATTCCCCCTCCCCCACCACTCGTCTCCCCACCGCGGGTGTCGGAGGATTCTTACGGGTCTCCCTCATCGGACACTGTATCTGTGATGCACACCACCATCACCTCCATCCATCCCCACTTGCAGCAACAACCTTCCCCTCCTCCGAACTGGTTCTTCAATGAGGACGACAACATCCCATACACCCCACCGCACCATCCAATGGGGGTTGAGGCAGATGTGGACACCCTCAGACTACCTCCCACAAGCCAGGACTCCTATGCATGGCACCAAGACAATAACAACAACAATGACAACACTCCACTGCCATCACCACTAAGAGAGGTGAATGAGATGCAAGAGGACGTAGGGAGAGTATTCTATACCATGCGAGAGCTGATCAGCACAGGTGTCCATACCACACCAGATCAGGTTGAAGGAAATAACCAAGATGGTCAGTATCCTTATTTATCGTTTTATCTCTCTCTCTCTCGCGTGCACTCACTCTCACTAACACCCAACAGGAGCAATATCGCTGTTATTGCCTACCCCAAATTTTGCAGTCGAATCACGTCTCGCATACATCTCTCGCAAGGCGGAGGATGCCGAGAGGGACAACAGCATCCTGCAAGTGAACGCAGAGAACTATCTGCCTGTGCGAGTGGTGCGCAGCTGGAAAGTTCCCTCAGATATATCGTCGGTGTATAGCCACTACTTTCGCTACGACGGCCTCTATTATGTGGAGGAGGCAGTTGAAGGGGGAGAAGGACCCGCCTTTATGCTCACCCGCAAGGACTATGCCAAAAACACCACATCCGCCACCTCCTCTTCTTCTAATGGAGGTTGTCATGACAACGTTTTTGATTCGTTGGAGGAGGAAGAAGAGGAGGAAACGAGAATCGATAGCGAAGGAGGAACGGGAAGCGAAGAAAGAGGAACATCGACGGACCAAAGACGGGATGTGAGCCAGGAGGATAAGGAACGAGAAAAGCAAATGGGAAGCGAACGAGAAAAACATGGAGAAGAAAAGCAAGCGGAGGAGCGGGAGAAAGAGATAGAGAGAAAAAAGGGAAAAGAAAGAGAAGAACGAGAAAGAGAACGCACAGATACCATCCTCGAGAGGCAGCAAGAACGAGAAAAGCTAAGGGAAATGGAGCGAGAAAAGTTCAGAGAGCAGGAGAAGGAGAGACTGCGAGCGCGAGAGATGGAAAGACACGTGGGGGCACCACAGAGTCGGACGACACCCAATAATAATCATCAGCAAAGGGAATACTCCCAAGAACGAGAAAAAGACAGAGAAAAGGAAGCCGAGAGAAGCAGCGAACGGGCGACGAATAGAAATCCTCAAAGAGGAGCGGATGAAGAAAAGAAGAAGAAGCCACAGAAGGACATGAACTATGAGGAGTACAGGAAAGAGATGGAGGATCGCAGGCAGGCGAGAGAACAATGGAAGCCGGCGGGACGAGAGAACAGTGGTGAGGGTGGTGGTGACCGATACCATCAGAGAGACTCTCGATCGAAGGAGAGATACGACGACAAGAGACGCCACAACCCGATTCACCACGGTATCACGCACCAGCCCATTAGGGACAGAGAACGAGAAAGAGACCGAGAAAGAGAACGAGACAGAGAAAAGGAAAGGGAACGGGAACGGGACAGAAATAGAGAACGGGATAAGGAACGAGAAAGAGAACGAGACCGAGGCGGTGGAGGTCGCGATAGCAGATTCCGAGAAAGAAATAGAAGCAGAGAAAGAGAAAGGCACGGTTACGACAGAGAACGAGAAAAGGAACGAGAAAGAGAAAGAGACCGAGAAAAGCAACGAGACCACGGTATCACGCACCAGCCCATTAGGGACAGAGAACGAGAAAATGAACCACGAAAGGACAGAGACGGACGCCGGGACTACTATGGTGAAGACCGAGCGAAGAAAGAGAGTCCACGAAAACGAGGATACTACAGCCTGGTAGAAACAGAAAGTAGGCAAGTGGAAGGAGAAAAGAATAAGAAGAGGGAAGAAAATCCATCACAACAACACAAACAACATCCCATCGAGAGGATAAGTACTGTCGACAGGCAGGGCAATATTAACATGGCAGAGGGAAGAGACAAATACGAAGAAAAGCAACAGCACCCTGAACTCGATGAGATGCGGATCGACGAGGACATCGCGGAGGGTGGCAACCCCGAAGCCGAGGAAGAACTTGCGAGCTGCCTCGCGGAATTCGATGCGGGGGACCAATTGCTGCCTGCCGCCTTGTTTCTGCATCCAACCATGTACAGTTTTCCGACCAATCAGCTGCTGCCGTTGATTCCCGAGTTGGAGGCGAAGGACAAGTCGATCACCACTCTATTGGGCAAGAGGAAGGCCCGACTCGAAGGCGGAATCAATGCCCTCGAAGCAGAATTTTTACTACAGGAGGCGCAACAACTACAACCACAACCACAACCCAGACCACCATCTGCATCGCCTTCTACCTCCACGGTGTACAGAAAACAGAAGAAGAAAGCCACCACCAAAAAGAAGACAACATCAACCAAAAAGAGAAGAAAATCCAACGAGGAGGAAGAAGAGGAGTTTGCTAGCGATAACTGGGGGACAAAGACAAAGAAGACGAGGAAGAAGAAGGCCGCCACAACCAAGGCCACCAAAGGCGGGAAACGGCAGAAAGGAGCCGCAAAAGGACGAGGCAAGAAAGGGGAATCGAAGAAGGTGGGTCCTGATGGTGTGTTTTGCCTGTGTCGCTCCACGGAGGAGTATGGGATGATGGTCACGTGCGATCGCTGCGGCGGGTGGTACCATGCCTCATGCGTCGGGATCGAAGAATGGAAGGGCGCCCCACGAAGCTGGATGTGTCCACTATGCCAGTCCGTTACGGACGCAGCAACAACCACAACAACAGCGGGTGAGGCGGAGGGGCAGGAGAGCAATTGGATTGAGTTGGGAGAGACCATTGTGTTGGAAGAGCTGGGTGGGGAAGAGGAGGAAGGAGGCTTTGTGTTCATATCTTACCATTCCTATGCGGAACTGCAACGAGAACTGCAGCAAGGAAAAGCGAAATGATGAAGGGGGAACAGAAGAAGACAAAAGTGTAGCTTAGATCTATTTATTCACATATTTATTACAAAGCAAAGCCTGTCTCTTGAGCTCCGCAACCCAGAAAGAGCCAGCCTCCTGTTATCAGGTGAAAGGGTAAACTGCTATTTACCAAAAAACGCGTTTTACTCCGTTTATTTTTGTACAAACAAAGAGATAAATACTAGAATATAACCCAATCCTCCACAAGGGAGCACCTTGATAGGCAAGCCACTGTGTGGGGTGTTTCGGGTGGAGGGATTGCTCCTATCAATTATCAAACCATTGCGCATCGTCTGGCAACTCCAAATCTTCTACTGCGGGGAGGTCGACGTCGATGTCGGGAAGGCCTTGGAGGGCGTTCTCTATCATCTCGTCCTCGGAATCCGAAGACCAGTCAGAGGAGTCCTCAGAGTCTTCTGCTGCGTGCTTCTTCTTGTTTTTCCCGCCCGCAGCCTGGAAGGGACGAGGAGGCTTGAGGAGTTCCTCATGTTTGGCCAGCTCGGAGACATCAGGCAAGGGCAACCCTGAGTTCCCGTCTTCTCCTCCTTCCTTGCTGGGTTGATTCTTGGCTGGTCTCTTCTTTTGTTCGCCATCTCCTGCCGTCGATTTATCGCTTTTCCGTTTGTGCCGTCGCTCGGATTTCTGCTCTTTTGTGGGCGTACCTCCTCGTGTGCTCCCTCCTTTCGTTGGCGAAACAGGTGCCGGATCCGCCGCAGGGGGAGGAATTGGCTCTGATATTTCTACATAATTTGATACTGGCCCTTCAGCGGTTCTGGTGGTTTCGAGATTGCCATATATCCTCTGCGCGTCGCTCCTCTCCTCTTCGGTCACAGGCGAATCGTCCAATGTTTCCAAATTTCGAAGGCGGCTGATCACATAGTGTCGATAATCTTTGTACTGTTTCAGAGTCCCTCCGTTAAAAAAGTTGGGACACGCGTCGTTGTTCAACATCGAAAGGAACTTGAGATTCGGCACGCTTTCAACAAGATGATCGATGAAGGTGGCAAGATTACTGATCGAATTCTTGTTGACCCATAGCGTTTTCAGGGAGGGCAGAGGAGGGAATTTTGTGTGTGAGGTGACCCGGTTGTTGTCTAACACCAGAGTTTCGACTTTGACAAATTCTCGTAGGGTAGAGAGGTCACTGAGCGAGAGTTAGGCCACTTATCAATCAATTGCGTGCCGTACCCAAAGTTATTATTGCTGAGGTCAAGCTCAAGCACTGTCGCCGCATATTTCTTCACTATTGGAGCCTGCAGCTCAGAGATATCGCGAAACGCAAGGCTGAGCCTCCCCGCACTCACTCCTGCCATTATTAATACACGTGCGGCAGTTGCTGCTTGCGGGTCAGTTGGTTGCTTCTCTGGTCTGTCCACTTCATTCGAAGAAAAGGCAAACACGAAGTCAAAAGAAAAGGCAGGCTAATCCTGTCTGCCCTCGAAGGGCTAACGCCCTCTTGGCCAAGGATGCTTTTCTCTTCTCTAGACTCAAAAGAGGAGGGGTGAAGAAGGGGAAACCGCATTGAGGTAACCTATCCAGTTATTGAGAAGATAAAACACAAGGGGGAAGGGGATATGTGGCAAACTAAGCTCTCATTTTTTAAGTTCTTTGTACGGTGTTGGTTCTTTACTTTGCCTTCTTTTTCTGTCCGTCTTTGTCTCCCTTCTTCTTTTTGCCGTCAACCTTTGATCCGTCTTTCTCTGCCTTCTTGGAGCCCTTCTCCTTTTCTCCTTTCTTTTCTCCCTTCTTCTTGGAGCCCTTGTCTTTCTCTGTCTTGGGTTTCTTAGGTTCCTCCTCCTTCTTAGGTGCCTCTGAATTAAGAAAGAGAACCAAAAAACTCGAGTAAGATACAAATGCAGATGCAATTAATTGAGGAATAGGTACCAGGTTCTTTGGTGGGCTCCTTCTTCTTTTCGGGAACCGGTTCAACACTCGCCGGCGAGGAGTTCGCCCGCTCACGGCCCAACTTAAGCTCCTTTGCAAACTGCGCTACATGCCTGCCCTGGAATCTGGCGCAAGCCTTTTCGTTTTCGCTTACCGCGCGAGATCCGTCACTTCCGGCGATGAAAGTAGCGCCATAGGGTGATCCTCCGCTGACTTCCATGATTTCCTTTTGCTCTTTGCACGAATAGGGCAGGCCTACGTAGACGAAGCCCAAATGCAAAAGCGGCGTGATCATGGAGAAAAGGGTAGTCTCTTGTCCTCCGTGTTGGCTTCCCGAACCCGTGAAGCAGCTTGCCACCTTGCCCACGCAAGCATTCTCGAACCAAAGACCGCCCAGGGCATCAAAGAAGCTCTTCATTTGTGCAGTCATAACGCCAAATCTGGTAGGGGACCCAAAGAAGATCGCGTCCGCAGATTTGATGATTTCTTTCCGGTTCTCGGGAGTGATGGGAGGAATGTGCTTCATGGCCTCCTTGGGCTGTGTGGCGCTACATTACAACAAGCAGAAAAAGGAAAAGGGATTGATCAGTAAAGAGAATACTGACTGTTGTGTTGGAGGAGACAAGATATTTCGGGTATGTTTGGTTTCGGAATTTAGCCGTTTTTTGTTCGTTGAATATTGGGAAGAATAAGAAGGGGAAAAGCGAGTGTGTTTCCTTACCCCATCTTGCCTATCACATCATCGGAGAGCAGCTCAGGAACCTGGTAGATCTCGACTTCAACTCCCTCAACCTCCTTTGCGCCTTGGTAGATGGCTTGGGCGAGTTGCCAAGTGTGCGTGTACAGAGAGTAAAAGATGATGACCACTTTTGTTGTCATGTTGTTGTGAAGCGGCAAAGAAAACACTAAGCGAGGGTACTGATACAAAGGGTGTCCTTCTTCCTTTCGAGCAAAAGAAAACGCGCGTGAGGGCTAAAAGTCACTCTTTTTAGCGCAAATTACCACGACGAACAACAAATTGCGTTATTGGCTGGTTGAGCTTTGATTTTGGATTAGCTGCGGCATATTAATTATTGGCAGCCACGTGGATGCGTAAATTAAATTAATTTACAGGCTATCAATAAACCCATCCCTATTATTATTGTGCAGAGCCAGCAGAATGAGAATCCGCCCGTGTTTTGTGCATGAGAAGTTCCTGTGTGGCTATGTCCTTCAACTCGTTAAACTCTATATTCTGGTATCTCTTCCAAAACGGATTGCGTGCCCAGTCCTCCCGAGCCAGCTGCGGACTCGTCATTCCTATTGCACAATCAAGTCAATCAGGCATCAACAACAAAAGAAAGAAGGGAAAGGAAGTACCATGTAGCACTCGAGCAATTTGCCTGCCAGTTAGATGAGAACCTGCGCGAGACACCAGCACCCGAATATCATTGCGCACAAGATTCGGTTTATCCGCATTGTTGCCATTTTGTTTTTGCTGTGGTGTTGTTGCTACTTCCATCTCCTCATCATCCCCATTGAAGTACTCAGCGACATGCTTGACAAGTCTATCATCTGTTTTTTTTAATGTTGTTGTGGTCATTGTTATTGAAAGAAAAGGGTGATGAAGGAATGAGTGAGGTTTGCTTTTTACCATCTTCCTGTGAGAGGATGCCAGCAGCCTCAGAGTAGCTCTCAAAGGCAACAGATCGCATGACCTTAACGATCGATCGGACTTTGCTGACCTTCGCCAATTCCAGGTATCGCGTTTTGGAGAAGCAGTGGGTAGCTAGGTCCAACATGTTCTCGGGCTTTCTCAGGACTCTCATCACAAAGGATTCATTCAATGTCTCCATTGATATTTCACCGCTCGACTGGTGTACGTGTATGTGCAATTGTTAGCAAGACACACACACACACACACACACACACACACACACACACACACACACACACACACACACACACACACACACACACACACACACACACACACACACACACACACACACACACACACATTTACGCAGCAACACTCACCTTCAGGCTCTCAAACTCTCGTTGAAGGTCGAACAATGTGGCGCCTTTGAACTCGTGATTCAATAGGGCTAGGCAGTCGACGTCGTAGCAACCTTGATTCTTTTCATACTTGCCCCGTTTGACAATCGCATCCACGAGGCGATTGCGGCCGGCGAGGACGATGGGGTCGGTCTTATAGAAGAACACCCGAGCGGCGACGTTGCAGGTCGGCAGGACGTGGATGTATTTATCCATCTCCAGATAGGACATGATGGTCTCTATCACCTCCTTCCTTATATCCAATTCCTGTACTAGCCCCTCTGAATTCACAGCCACCAAATAGGACTCATCCATGGCGGTGGACGAAACCGTGGGTCCTCCACCAACTTGTGCTTCCTCTTCCTCAACTTCCTCCTGATTGGCTTTCCAGTCCTGGCCTGTATGCATCTTGCGATTGAATATCTTCTTGCAAAACGCGAAGACAGGGGATTCATCGATGCTGTCGGAGTATGCGAAGGATCGCAGCCTCGTGTGGTCCTCTTCGCTCAGGAAAAGGTGGCATTGCGACTGCTGCCCGTCTCGGCCACACCTCCCAACCTCCTGTACGTAGTTCTCTAGACTCTTAGGAAGGTTGTAGTGGATGATGCCCTTGATGTCCTTTTTATTGATTCCCATCCCGAAAGCAACTGTAGTCGATAAAAATATAAGCATATATGGAAACAAAGAAAAATTTAAAAAAAAATAAAAAAGAAATTACCTGTAGCCACAATGATATCTATTTTGTTCTGCGAGAATTTGGATTGCAACCGCTGTCTCTCTTGGTTGGTCTTTCCTGCATGATAACTCGCTGCATTATATAATCGCTCCTGCAGGTAGCCCGCAAGTTCATCGGCTTCCCTCTGAAGCATGCAATAGATTATCAGCGGCATGCACCCCGCGAACCGCTCGCTCTTCAATAGCTCCACCAATGCTTTGTGTCTGTTGCATAGCGTGTGTATGTGTGGGTGAGAGAGGTGTTGTGGGTGTTGTGTAGTGCGAGAGTATATTCTTACCTGTCACTGTCCATCGATACGGTACAACAAATATTCGGACGAATAACAGAGGAGCTGCGTACAACTCCTTCGGGAGGAATCTCAAGTATTTCCATCACTGCGGCTTGTGCACGCATGGTTACCGTGGCTTGTAGTAACATTGTAAGCAACACATTACAACCACAACACAATAATAAGGGGCCAAATACCTGTTAATCCTAATATACATCTTGCACCTATTTTGTTTCTCAATAAATAATTCAGTCGGAGGTAGGATGTCCTATTGGTTTTGTTAGTTCTCAGAAAACTTTGCGGTTGTTTGTGGGGGGGG
>Ga0209935_1001860_pt1 | contig 29738 bp, 34 predicted proteins | sample ThiBio_1000_plan_2_FD_183958 | JGI IMG/M metagenome (GOLD analysis project Ga0209935, IMG submission 183958) | Wastewater bioreactor microbial communities from Cape Town, South Africa - Thiocy_cont_1000_plan (SPAdes) | ecosystem: Engineered > Bioreactor > Thiocyanate-remediating >...
TTTTTTTTTTTTTTTTTTTTTTTTTTTATATATTCAAAGGCATCGCCCAAATCGCCGAAACCGATCCTACACGACCTGCTGAAGCACCCCGAAGTCGATTCGCTCTTTCCTGCATCCGAGGCAAGCACACATTAGCGATCAAGCGCGCATAAAGCAGAATCATCAAAGATTATTGCATTGTTGAGCGCGCATTTCAATTTCATTCAATGCCTTTGCACGCCAACATTCTTGTTCCGTTGGGTTCGATTTCAAATGGCGGTAGGAGAACGGCATGTCCTTTTGACCTTGGTCCTGAGAAGGGTTAGCTACATCACAGGACGCACATATGTGTCACTCATTATCAAGGAAGGGAAAAAAAGAAAAACTAACTTCCCAAAAGCAGAATGACCACATGTGCTCCGAAAAAGACTCGCAAGAATACTCTAGCTTTTATTTGTTGTTGGAAGCTTCTTCAGCTGCGGGGACCACACAACGTCATCATCAACCGTTCACCAAATCATTGTTGGATCCGGGCCAGAATCTTCAAGCAGCGGTGTAGGATTCTCAAGGTCGTTGACGGCACGCTGCGCTGTGAGCTGCATGGCGTACACCCTTTCGGCTTCGAGGGCCCTAGATTCTAGAAAGGATTCATTCATTCATCAAAAGAGGAGGAAAATTCAACAACACAAGAGGTACCTCGGCGCTGCAGGTTTCGATTTTTTCTGCACATCTCTTCTTCATGATGTTCGGCTATCTCCTATTCGCGAGAGCGGATTTCTTCTTCACGTTTGCGGAACTCCTCTTGCTTTAAGGCACGGGAGGGACGAACCTTGTGCGAAATGGGTTGGGCAGCCTTAATCAACAATAACAGTCAAGGAAGAGGAAGAGGTCAGGTTGTTTAGTAAGAAAGGGATATTGGAGGAAGACCTTGTTGCCTTGGGTCGTCTGATGCACACCGGTGCTGGAACCGTTTTCAGCATTTTCATCGTTAGCATTCGAATGAGCCGAAGTAGCGCGCTTCGACATGGTAGGCAGCGGCGCTGTTGCTTGCTTGTTGAGGGCTCAGGGAAAGTGAAAAAGAAACGGGGAAAGTAGCCGTTTGTTTCGAAGTTTCCTCAACGCAGCTTCCCGCCAACATGGGGTTATGGTTGGCGACCATCTTCTTGGAAATTCATAAAGCACGTGTGCACAGGATGGACAGGACGGCCGGGCAAGCTTTGCCTGCCGAGCTGAAAATTTTTTTTTCTTGCGGACTTAGAAAATTTCTTTGCCCCACTCTGAGAGGGAGGGAGGCTGAAGAGCAAAGTCAATCTCTCTTCTATGAACACTCGCTCGGGAATACTCTTGGAGGTACACAACCAAATCATTGCTCTCACCGCTAACGGGGGACACTTTTGGTGTTGTTGCCTACACCCCCCCCTTTTATGACATCACATTTTTCTTCAAGAACAATAGAGAAACTGATACGCATCCCTCTCTCTTTGTTTATCGTCCCGATCTCCTCTTTCTTTACCTCGATCAGTCCGTTCTTTATCATCCCTTTGAGACGCAAGCCGACGATGGTGCACCAAGGGTTTCCCAAAGCAAACCCTCCTCGGATGACAGGTGTGATTGTGTGTGACTCGGAAGGGGCCTCGAGGAAGGGCTTGTGCACGACGGATCTCATCCATATCATCGACGGTGCCGCCCTCCTGGGAGCGCGGGATGCTTTTATATCCCGAGACATTCTTCCTCCTCTTCTTTTGGGTGCTTCTCCATCCCCTTGTGCACGACTGCTTCAGCTTTGTATTATATTTTCGGGGAAGGCTTATATGGAAAAGGGTACCAGAATATATGTATTCAAGACCCACACCGAGCCGAAACAGTGAACCATAAATGCAGAAGATGCATTCCACAGCTGTTTATTCCTGCAAAGGTTGCTTGAGGCAGGTGTAAATTTTTTTTTTTTTTTTTTTCCCTTTTTTTCTTGTCCTTCTTGTCTACCATCATCCTCAATCATGTTTTGCCGCCACTCCCTCTTCCATAGGTTTGGTGGCACACTCTTCTCTCAAAATGTATTCCATCATCTCGTTTGCCAACCGCTCGTCTGCATCGGACACACCGAAGGGATTGCCTTGTTGAGTCAGCTCGACCTCGATGAACCTGTCCTTGAGGGTGTTGAAGGATTCGTCTTCACAGCCGTTGGCCACCAAGGGATAACATTTCGCCAGGGGGAAGTTGGAGATGACGATGGTGGGGACGATGCGGGTCTTCTTCATGTGCGTACCTCCCGGCTCCCGCATGAGCATGTTCATCGAGCCCAGGAATTCGTTCATCCAGATGATGGACTTCTGGCCTTTGAAGTCGTCCATGATGCACAGGTCGTAGTCATCCCTCCATGGCATGTTCTAGAGCTCGTCCTTGGTGATCATGTAGCAGTGGAGCCTCTCCTTGAGGGGATTGATGAGACGCGTGGTCTTTCCGAACCGGGTGTTCCCGTGCACGTAGAGGTGTATCGGTCTTCCGATGTGGTGGGAGGGTTGTCGGATCATGAAATTCGGCCAGCGGATGACCTTCCAGCCATCCCACTCCCCATTATTTGGTCTCTCGGGGTTGTTCGTTTGGTACTCTTCTTCTTGTCGGCCTCCCTGGCTTCGTGGATGTACACAATGAAGTTCTGCACCTAAGAGCTCCTCTCCATGAAGTAGCCGAGTTCCTCTTTCGCAATGTTGTTGGGCTCGCTGTGGTCTGCTTCGATGATCTTGGCCGCGATGTCATCCCTTGGTCTTCTTCCTGCCACCCCCATCCGCAAGTTTAGCAGAAGTGGGAGTGTTCTCCGACATCCATGCCTGGGAGTCCCAGTCGATCGGCCAATCAAGGAACTCTCCACCTTTGATCACATAGCGCAGCATATAGAATTGATGCTTCATCGCGTTGCCCTTCTTCATCACCGCGAGGTTTCCGTGCTTCTGGAAGACCTTGTCAAAGGTTGTGGGGTAGTAGGTGAAACGCTTGGTAAACTTCAACCACCAGTAGATGTGCTCCCACTCTCCGTCGGCGTGCCTCTCCCTCGCGATGGTGAACGAATCCAACCTGTCTCCCATGGCCTCCACGGCCAGATCGTGCCACCTCCACAGGCTCACGTCCTTCAGCTGGGGGATTGTGTAGATGCCTTGTTAGAAGGAGATCTTCCTATCCCGTCCTCCCAATCCACCTTCGTTGTTACCTGCGAGGCTTCTGGTCCTTCTTCCTCTGCCACTGCCTCCAAGCCTGGTTGTTTGACGTGCAAATCAGGGTCAAATCCATTGATGCATTTACGGATCTATCGTTTGTCAAAAACCCAAAGTTCAATAAGTATCGGAAAAAAAAAAAAAAAAAGATTTTTCATTGGTGGTAAAGAGGGGGAAGGAGAGTAGTAATAATATGTACCCGGACACATCACTTTGCAAGGATAGGTTCCCTTCTTCCTTCGTTGCGGTAGAAATTTTTATGGGAGGACTTCAATCTACACGCAGACAAAGTCCATTATTCCTAAACTCTCGCAAGTGGGAATAATGCTGTTGGTTTTTTTACTCTGGGTATTCCTGAAGTTAGAATTTCAACTTCGCTTTTTTTTTTTTTTTTTTTGAAGTTGAAAAAATGCAACAACCGAGTGAGGTGCGGAAGTTGGGGGGAAAGAAAAAAATAACTTGGGGATATTTCGAAGTAAGAATTTGAAGTAAATATTCCACTTGTGGGAGTTTAGGAATACACCAAAATTTTCCTCAAACACCGACGCTATTCTTCTACCTTCTTCCGATGTCGGAGTTCCATCGTTTGGCTTGTTGGTTCTTATTTTTTTTCTAAGAAATGTTAACTCCGTGCCGTGGCAGGAGAGAGTTTTCGTAAAGAAACCACTCATTCTGTGTCTTTTGCAAAATATGCAGCGGAAAAAAAAAATTTGAAATATGCAAGCGTTCTGCCAGTGCCCAACAAGAGGCAGTGACAGAGTCTGATGCGTGTGACACGGAAAGCTTTCACTGCAAGCAAATTTGTTCGCCCTTTGCTGCCTTCATCGTCAGGTCCTCTGTTCATCTTGCGATCCTGCACCAGCGAAAAAGAAGAAAAACCGTTCATCGAAGGAACCTCCGACTTTGCTTTCAAGAAGCTTTTTCATTCAAAGGAGGTTCTCATCCCGGTCCTCAACGATGCTTTCCAGCTCAAAGGAGACCTGGCGATCAAGGACCTCGATTTCGCTGACCCTCACCACCCTGGCGTTCCCGAAAAAAGCAAGGCGACAACTTTCGATTTGTTCTGTAAAACAACCGCTGGCGAAAGAATCATTATTGAGATGCAACGTGTGACGCAAATCTATTTTTACAAGCGTGCTCTCTACGACTGGGCTCTCGAGGTGACTCAGCAGGATAAACCTCAGTCAGAAAAAGAGGTGGTTGCGCAACGCGACTCGAAAAACTACAAGAAGGGTGACCTCATCACGAAACGCGTTGCTTGGGATTACAACTTCGAGCCGGTCTACCAATTCAGTGTTTGTGACTTTCCTGTGTTTGCTGACGACCCGAACTTGAAAGAGGCTCCCCTTCTGCGAGGAATGATTCACTTCAACGGCAGCGAGCCCACTCTCAACTACCTCGCTCCGTTGCGTCTCTGCTTCATGCAGTTGCCAAATTTTCCGCTCAAAAATCCCAGAACCAGTTCTCCTGCTGAAAAGATTGGGACCATCTTGAATAATTTGCACGAACTCAGCAGTGTGGATGAGCTCCCTGAAAGTCTTAGACGCGATCCATTGATTGAACGGTTTGCATTCTTTTCTATCTCTTTTTTTTAAAAACAGTTTATTGAACAAATATGATTTGTTTCAGGGCCGTTGATATGCTGAGCAGAGCAAAACTTTCAAGGGAGGAGGTGGCCGATTATGAATACAGCCTTAAGCACGCACGTGATGAGTACGCGATCCAAATGACAATTGAATCGATGAAGCGTGCCCTCGAAGAAAAGGATCGTACCCTCGAAGAAAATGCTCGTACCCTCGAAGAAAATGCTCGTACCCTCGAAGAAAAGGATCGTACCCTTGAAGAAATGAGGCGCGCTCTTGCAGAAAAGGAAGATAAATCGAAGGACAGATGAGAAGATTGCCGATGCCTGGGCCTGTCATGTTAAAAAAAAACCGCAGTTTATTAAAAACGTCATGGTACCACAAACACGTTTATTGAATCTAATCTTTTCTTTTAATTTATGCAGCGCTCTCTGTCTGTCTGCAGTCTTCAACGCTCACGTTTACAAAAGTTCTATGAATGCCACTTCGAGACGGTATATTCCTGCCAACATTCCATAGGCATCTCCTATCCACAGGCCTTGGTCTTCAAACATTTGATGCCATCTCCTGTTGGCCAGTGTTGCACGCGCTGTTATTTTCGGGTCCAGCAAGAAGGAAAGATGATGTGCTGATGGAATGTGCTGTTCCTTGAGGGTGGTTCCGGGGCTCAATAGGATGCTTTGTTTCGCCAATATTTAATTTTCTTTCTCTTTTCCTTGACTAAGAAAAAATCCACACACTGGTGTGCCAGCTCACATGGCAAGATAAGGGTGTCTGAGACAAAAAGACTTTTCTCACTTACTGTTTGCATTATCTTGAAACTATGTGTAATTATTTGTAATTTTTATCAGCATTAGCACTGCTTTTGATCTTCTAGGCAGATCATTTTTTTTTTTTCCCCGAGAGGGAAGAAGCGAGAGAGAGAAGCCGCGCATTTATTTCCTATACCACTACCGCCCTGAAAACGAGTGCTGGGCGCTCTCTTAGACTCCTTTAAATCCCTCCTCTTTTACGGTATCGCACGCGGTTTCCCCATGAACCGAATACCCTGGGCGATAGCCCGACGCAATTTTGGGGAGCGCAATCCAGGCCTGCCGTGGCAGCAGCGTGCAGGCCAGTGTGGTGCCCATGAAGTTGTCGACGCTTGCGTCCTCCTTCCGGTAGACCAGATCGAAGTCCGATTCGCGGGTCCGTCGCCGCTCATCGTCGCGCGGCCGCACGGGAACCACCGGTCTCCTTGTGCGTGCTATCTCCTCACCGCCACCAGGAGTTCCATGACAGCGCTTTCTCGCAATGTCTGCTCTGCCTTCAGGTCCCTGCAGGATACTCCTGAGCGTCAAGGTGTTGGATACTGAGCAGAAGTTGCGTGAGACATTGGTGCATGAAATGTGCCACGCTGCGGTATTGCTGTTGGACAAAGATCTCTACGATCAACATGGCCCCAAGTGGAAATTTTGGGCGCAGCTCGCCCTGTGGCGGTGTGATGAGTTGAAGGAGGTCATGCAACGTTGCCATAATTACTCCATCCACAATCCCTGCGGATACCGATGTGGCCTGTGGCGCTACATATGGGTGCCGCAAGTGGTACATCTACAGGTATAGATGTTCCCTGTGGAACGAACAATGCTCCCCTTGCCAGGTCCAAGGAGGTTACCACCAGAAATTCACTTCGCTCTGCCTTACGCGTCCATTCTGGATTATGGTAAGACGACTGCATGCAATTTTATCTTTACATAATTTATTTATTTATTTTTTTTGTGTATCAAACTTAACAAAATAAAAACACTTTTAAATGAACAACTTTTTAAAACAAATCTTACCAATATATTTAACCGGTACTTTTATTCTGCATTGCTCAATATCAAACACCTTAATCGATTTCCTGGTAATTGGAACCGGTGAAGGCGGCGTTTATCGAGTAGTCGAAATCAGGTTCCTCTGTTCATATTTCTTAATCTCTTCGTTCATTGCAGCCACCCTCTCGCAACACACACACGAAGGACACATGTAGTTCCTCTTCGGTCCTCCTTGAATTCCCTCTAGACGCAGTCCCTACTCAGTTGCTTAACAGATTAACCCTACCAATTTCCATTGATTCGTCATGCTCGGGGATTTCACGAGTTTGGAACTATGTCATTGGATATCATGGTGGAAATGATTCCGACAAAAGCTGGAGAATCTGTCGCTGCCCAGCGCGAGGAGAGAAACACACACACAACAACTCGTCCTCACCGGAGCACAACTTGCTTTTAAGATGGAGCCTGTCCTCAACCGCTATTTGCTGCATGACTTGAAAAGAAAGGAGCAAGTGGCTCGTACGAAAGAATTACCCCGATCAGTGATCACTGTGACAGCGACTAAGTGTATGAATGTGCGAATGACTTGTAGTAGGAACAGCATTGTCCGAGTTATCAGGGGGAAACAATGTTGCACGATTTAGTTTGTTTTACTGGAGCATAAACCTGCGGTTAAGTTGACTCACATCGCTTTTCTTGCTTGGCAATCCAGGCCGGTACGTCACGATACTCTTTTTTAGAACATCGTGCTTACTTGGTATATTGTTACTCAAATTTTACAGTAAATCACACTTTCTGCGAATTCCATAAAGTAATAGAAACCCCATTAGATTCATTTTGGAGCTCAATTTCAGGGTGTCTCTAGACTTGTTGGATCTTGTAATGTGGATACAACCTGTTGCCCCCTGGCGATTCCTGTTGAGAACCTGGAGGTCTATTGGCGTACAAAGTGTAAGCCCCACCTACTCAAATATGGGGTGGTTGTGAACCTTTTCTCTGGGATGATTGTGTGGGTCCATGGTGGATTCGCAGGCTCAATTCACGATATCACGATTGCTACACACCGTTTGTTGAACTGTCTTCTGAACGGCGAGCGGTTGTTTGCTGACAAAGGTTATCGCGGGGAATGTGATCTTTCTAACCCCTGTGCAGGGTAAGTGGGAGAACTTATCACCAAGTCAACAGGCACTAAATTCGTTACATACCCATCTTCATTTTGAACACATCGAGGGAGTGAATAAGAGGATTAAACAGTGGCGCTGTCTCAAAGCACCTTGGCGCCATGGTTTCTCCCGCCACCACCTTGCATTCTATGTAATTGTGTAGGTTGCAAAGGTGTCGCTCCTCTTTCAACCATTAAACGCGTGATTTATCCAATTCCATTGAAGAAAAAAATGACTACAAAGCTTTATATTTATTTAAAAACAAGACCAATAAATCAAATTCCTTTCTTTTCTAATTTTTTTTTCTTCCATTATTTCCATTTTCATAACTTAGTATTTGTAAGAAAAAGAAAAACCCACATAGCTATTTTTTTAATTTGTTTTTTTCTGCCGGTTGTTGGAGGAATGAGTTTGAACATCGCTCTGGAGGCAAAGTCATTCCTTTTCTCCGCCTGAAGCAGCTGCCACCCAACTCCCTGTTGACATCATGGCAGAGATGAAGACACGCCGTTTTCACATTTCCCCCCCCCCCCGGGCCCGGTTCTTCACTCCGGTGGAGTCAGTGCACGTTAAGGGGCTTCCCCCGTGCCCTTTTCCCTGCTGAGCAACTTGCCTTCAAACGTTTTCATCTCATCGCTCTCGAAGAGGCAAGCCAACCTACAAGGGTCTTTTCATTCTTGACACCTGCCTCCTTCGCACTGCTTGTCTCTAACTTGGGACGCTACGACGTAGAGATTCTCTAGGGAGGTTATTGTGGGAGAGCTACAGGGATGGGTGATTGAGTCAGTGTTAGCACGCCCCTTCAGCTACAATACGTTGATCGAGCGATCCCCTACTTCCGGAATCAAATTTGTCACCCGCATAGCCTCCGGCACCACCCTCCTTGCTTGGGAGAGGTTTAAAGTCGGGAGGTCCTCCGCATCGCAGAAGACTTGTGGGAGAGGAATTGTGAGTCTCACCAAGTGGCAATGCTCTGACTGGCGTATACGCACAGGTGGCAGTGTGGATCAGGAACAGAAATTGCAAGCAATAACGGAAATTTCGAATGGCAGTAAAAGACTGGCTGTTTGATAATCCGGACCTAGTGGTGAGGGAGGCAAAAAGCCAGAAAGACGAGGATCTACCTTTCCCCTTTTCCTCAATTCCTTCCCTCCTTCTTTCCTTCCTTCCAATTCTTTCTTCACATTTCCTTCACCTACCAAAGTAGATGCAAGAAAAAGAAAATTGCAAAACACTCACAAAGTAAAAAATAGTTGCCCGAGTGGGAGACCTTTGTTTCGAAGGAAGGAAGGAAGTTGAGGAAAAGGGGAAAGAAATAGGACACGACAGTGTTCCATGAGCGCGTCGGTCTGCGGATGTTGGCCAAGTTCATGCCGGAGAGTGCCATTCCACGCATACGGTTGAGCCCTTCGCGGCAAAGCTGTCTTAGGTCGCCAGTTTAGGAGGCAAATTGTCGTGCGCTCTCAGAGCTCTTTTGAGCAAGCTCAGCACAATAGGCACGCCATTCAAAGTTTGTTTCGATTGAATAGTATTCATGAAAGAGCACGTAGAAGTCCCAAAGCAGGGCAGTGAAATGGAAATCATCAAATGAGTACATCCCTTTTGACGGTAAGGATACCCTCTGTCCACAAAGAAGTGATTCAATCGAGCTGCCATGTTTGAAGAGGAACCGTATACATCCTTGAATGGAAGGTTTGCCAGTGGTGCGTCCCTTTTGTGGTATCTAAATGCATTGATAAGGATGTACTTCTTCCCATATTTTGGATTCCAATACTGAAAGGCAGCCTCCTTTGTCTCTACGTTTCAGCTCACCACCTACTGGCCCATTGCTTGTACCTCCACTCTTAAACACCATCCACACCTCTTTGAACCTTGTTGGATTGATAGCTATGAGGTATTTGAACCCCTTCTCCCTCAACCAAGTCCTTGATCTATCATCTAAATAATAGGCATCAGCCACAACTACAACTCGCTTTCTGTCGTCTTCCTCCAATCCTCCCCAGTGCCTGTTTGAAGATTTCGGCCATGCCAGGCCCTTTTTTTTTTTTTTTTTTTCCTCAATTGGGATCAATGCTGGGCAATGGTTCCGATTCTCCGGTTTTGATCCAATGATGGATGACCTTTGATTCATTTCTGATTGCCCATTGATCTAAAAGCGGAGAATTCGAACCGATGCCCACCACTGCATGTGAGCAAGTTGAGATCCCGACTCGTAACGGCAGACACAACCTGCCCTCCCTTTTTTCGGGAAACTCTTGGGGGGTGAGAAAGGGTAGAAGCTCAGATAAAAACTGCTTCCGTTATGACCGTTACACTCTTTCTTTTGTAATAGCCGTTCACAAACCTATTTGGCGGGAAGGGCATTATCAGTGCAGGTAATTACTGTAGCCTCTTCCCCTGCGCGGGTTCATTTTGCCTTCTTTTCCCCTTCAATGCCCTTCCCGCCAAAATGGGTTTGTATTATTTATTTATTATTACCATTTTTAGTTGTGTCCAACTTCATTGTTTCTTTTCTAAACCAACTTGAGTTCGACAAACACGGGAGAGGCTGAGTGCTGAGATCTGTCACAATTTGCACAAGGATTGAAGTTGTCACAGTTCGCGCATTTGTAACGGAGGTTGTGAATCGGAAATTGGCTACATCCGTTGCATTTGACTTGTTCTGCTGCTGGCTGCATCAGATGCCTGCCTCAACAGAGAGAAGTGAGTTTGGCAAGCTGTGTGATTCTTTTTGGGTTATCATTGCTTGTATCACTAGGGTGGGTCAGAGCATGCATAGTATCCCGACTGCACTGTTGCAACACCCCCTTCATTCTCCTTCCTCTCTCCGTTAGTTCATCTTTCGAGAAAAAAAAAAAAAAAGGGTTGTACGGAAGAATAGAAGCTTCTCGGACCCAATGGTGTTGAAACAAGCATCAGTTCATTCCATTGGGCATTCGTTACTGGTTGATTTTCAAGAGACACTCCTCAAGAAGGCTCGGGTGAGGGAGCTGTTCGAGAAGGAGTTGACGCGAGAAGGAATTCGCTGCCCTGGTGAAACAAACACCTCTCTAAGATGGCCCCTTCATTCTGTCGCAGAAAATGTCTCCCCCACTGACCAACACCTGCAACACCGACGACATGTTAGCTGCGTTGTATTGTTATCATGCCGCCCTGTTGGCGCCTTCGAGCCCCAGCGAGGTGGACAAACAACTCAAGGACGAAAGTTATCCTTCTTTGTCGGAAGTCCTCACCTCTTTCGTCTTTTTTTTTTTTTTTTTCTTCAAGTTTATTGAGCTTTGAGGGGCATAGAAGTAGCAAACTAACAGATTACATGCGTGGTAAAAGAGTTTGACTGTCTGGGGGGCGAAGCTTTTCTGACTGCTTTCAAAGGAGTTCTTATCCTATTAGTGTCACTATTAACTCCCCAATCAAACGGGACTTGAACTAAAGGCGCTCAGTTGTCCTTTGAGAGTGATCGAGGAAGAGAGTTTGATGTCGTAGTTTCCTGTCTACGGGGCAAGAAATAGTCCACCGAGGTGTTGGCAAGTCAGTCTTCCAATGCATGCTGGCACTCTTTAGGTTTTTTTTTTTTGGTAGGCAAATACAAAAGGCCCAGAAATTACTATGGAGGCAGTACAGGCTTCATCATCTCTACCTTTGCTATGGGACTTGCTCCAGTACCAATAGTGGAGCTTTATTGGACTTTGTTATGCACACTTCATCAGCTGTACAATAACCTCTTTGTACCTCAGCTGTTATCACAGCAAAAGTTTTGGTATTTATATCAATACTTACATTTGTGACCTTGATGAGGTTGTGTGCTTGCTGAATCATGCATACCAGTAGTATGTTGTTTTGTTTAAGTAGTTTTTTGTTTATCTCACAGAATGGTAGGTACTGGCAGCCAACACAACACCTCATAGTAAATAAAGGCATGATTGCTTTCAAAGGCTGCTTTGCAGGTCAGCAGCATATTTGAGGCAAATCCCATGCCACAGGTAACTTTTACTATTGTTTTTCCCTCTCTGATCTCTCTCTCTTTCTCTTTTATGTTTGACAAAGGTTCTACAAAAAAAAAAAAAAAATTTGATAATAAGCGGATCATGAGGATTAAGTGTTTTTGGAAAGCCACCACAGGATATAGTTGTAGTCAAAGTTGATTCAAGTTGGATCCTGACCACTGGGTTTCCTAAATCTCATCAGTTCCTGTCTTTGTTTGCTTAGGAACACCAGATGCTCTTCAAGGCCTAACCACTGGGTTCCTGCTTGGGTATGAACGGAAAAACTGGTGGGTAGGCAGTCGTCAAGTTGGTTGAAGGATATGGTCTGCAGTTGCGAGGCATTGTACAGAGACGCGAAAAGAAAAGGGGCCTGGTTACCGGAAGGCAGCATCTCCGGCAAAAGCGAGGGAACAGAGCAGTCCGAGTTGTCGCTCCCCTCATCGCCCTCCAAAGAGGGCTTCAAACCCGGGTTACGAGGAGGAATGTCTTCGCAGGCAATTGTACAATCGGAAGCAGTCGCAGAGGGTTTCTTGCCTTCGTTGGATGAAGTCGTTGCCTCTTCCCTGATCCGCTTCCCAGTATCTTTCACGTTCCCTTGGGTGTCAGCATTGAAGTCCTCCCACATGTATCCAGGGGGGTGTCCCTCCGGGTTCCTGATCTGAAGCCCCACATAGTGGTATCGCACATGCCCGCGGCTTCTCAATCTTCGACTCTTCAAGGAAGAGAACACTGCAACAAGGAGCAGAGTTACAGAAAGAAACTTATTAAAGCAGAGAGACAACGATAACTCCTCACAAGGTAACTCGGGACTCAAAACAACCCACCAGTGTGTACAACGTGCCGGCCAAAGACAGCCCCGCTGAGAGGTTCCTGCAGATACTCATAGCAGTGGCTGAGATAAGCAGCATAAACTTCTGCTTTAGGAACAGATCCACTCCCAGCAACATAAAAGGTTTGCCTCAGCCAGCTCACAGCATCTCGCTTCCTCTTATCCCCAGCCCCATGTGTCTCCATGGCTTGCACCTTCTGTATTTTGGTTTTTATCTTTGCAGTGTCTCGTTAAATGTACAGCCTTGCCAACGGCCACACAGATTGGGCGAAAATGAGAAAGGAAAAAGGCAATGATTGGGTATTGCTGACCTAATTTTTACTATATGAGAACCAGAAGATCAAATGGAGTTTTGTGGGAGATCACCAATTGTTATTTTTGTAGTCAGTCAGTTCCTGTAAACAACATATTGGAATGGTCAAGAAAAAAAAGACTATTACCTTTTTTTTTAAAAAAATTCTCCTTCACTTAGTAGGTTACAAGTGGATATGCCAACTTTATCCTATTGAGCTCCGATGTAACGTATGTTGTGAAAGAGTGTGAGATGACGTCATAACAGCGCTGGCAGGTCTCTGGGGTACACACACATGTGACCCCCTTTTTCGATCATGGCACGAACAGTGTCGGGGTGTTGTTGAAGGGCAGAAGCCAACATTTGCCTCCCCCCCCCAAAAAAGCCGTTCCATCCTGTCGCCGTACGTTATGAAGGGATGAAAAATAAATTTTTTTGATATTTGCGCGGAGGATCTTCAGGTGGCAACCGTCAACCGTTTGAAATTCTGCCCCATGGTTGTTGGGGAGATCGCGGTTCTTTTTTTTTGTTTGAAAGGTTGAAGCCACGAAGAAACGCAGTGTGCAAGAACAAGGGAAAGAAAAGGTGCGTTGTAGCAGTACTAAGACGTGGTCATCGAATGCCATTTGGCGCTCTTGGCCAAGAGTGCAGGGAAGAATAAGTTTCACACAAATGGAGACCAATTCATGGCCACCCCCCGAACGACCAGCCACCAGAGACTTCAACAAAAACACAGGAGCAAGGCGACTGAGTTTGGAGGTGGGGGCAGGATTGAATTATGTTCGCCCTCGCACAAAGACTAGAACTTATGGGACAGGGGAGGAAAAGGAAGAATTGGGGTCTGGAGGGAGTTGGTCGGAAGAAGGGGGATTCTCTGGAATTCTGTTCTGCCAGAGTGAAAGCAAGAGTGGCGAATTACCCTCAATGGTATTTGCCCCTAAAAATGGTTGGCACCTCCTAAGAAGTGTTTTTCTTGGTTGGAACCTCAGGGAAGTGAGAACGAGACAGAACGACGATGGTCTTTATCAAACACAACAGTCTGGAATTTTGAGGTGCATCTTTATTTGTGGGAAAGGACCAGAGTGTACATAGAGAGTTATCGCAGGTATGTATGAAATGCCCTCAATGAATGAAACACAACAGATTTAAAAAAAAAAAAAACAAACAGGAATGTAACCATGATGGTTCATCCGGCTATATTTGTCGAGGATAATATAAGAGAACTGTTATACAAAGAAGAAAGCCGGCGGAAAGCGACGCCTTTGTCTTTGAATATTTATTTGGCCATCTCATTAGGTATAAATGTTAAAATCACTTTGGCCATCTGTGATGCTCATGATTAAACGCGATTGCACAAAGGTGCACACGCGGAAGGGGAGAAACAAATATGGCTGGAGTATTGGATGAAGTTCAGGAACGAGTTGGGTATGATGTTCGATGAAACAGACTACAACGTGGCAATGGCGTTGTTCCTTGTGGGTTGCCACTGCTTCGTAGCCAACAACGAAAGGGAGAAAGGAGTCTACTATATCATCACCTCCCAAACGATTTGCAGACGCATGGGATATCTCAACTCCGACACCTACTTGCAGGGATTGGCCTTCCTGACCTTCCAAGCGTGCAAGAAGGAGCTCTCCGTGAAGTCCCTTCAGCGGTTCCAGGAAAAGATGGCCCAGTTGAACGCACTGCCTTACCGCTACATCCCTCTGCAAGGCGACCCCATACTCGACGCGATCGTCGAGCCCTCCGAGTATCCAGATGAGCAGGACTTCCGTTTGCAAGAGATTCATAATCTCATCTCCAAGATCCTTGTCAACGTCTCTACCGGGTTCGCTCTCGTCAAGCTCCGACACCCACAAAAGGCTCAACAACTGGGAGAGGAAGGATCCTCTGGAGGACACGTGAATTCGTCCCCGGCCAAAGCCTCATCGGGACATCTCACGGAGCGGTTGATAAAATACGACGACGATGGCGACGAAATCAATCAAGACTATTCTGGCGAGTTGATCGCGAAATTGGTGGCTCTCAATTTAGAACTCGACGATAAAGACGGCACCTTCAAGGTCCTCCTCCCTCCCCCCCTTTTCTCCTCTCAATGTTCTTATAATGGTATTTATTCATATCTAGGCTGCCTATATTCTTTGGGCAAAATCGCTTGCTGCCAGTCTCACAGCAGATGTCTTTTGGGGTCTAGGACAGGTGGACAAGGCGCTGAGCATGGCGCTGATTTATCTGCGCGTGATACAGTCTCCAGGATTCGTGCAAACCATCTCCACGATGCCGGTGATGTGTCTTCCGGCCCTCAACGTTCTTCTAGGGACACAAAACTTTATTTTACTGGAAGAGGTCTTGCAGACACTGGCTCCTTTGAAACCACGGTTCCTGCCATTGGAGACCCTCTTGACGCCGTTCGAGGAAGAACTCGAGATGTACAGACGCGAGAAATGCAAGCATCTGCGAGAACAAGAAGAAGATGAACGACGTGCCCGCCTTCGCTTTTGCGGGTCTTCCCAAGAGATCTGAGAATTTCAGCGACGGAGGGAGCAAAGGAAGGATCAACGACAGGGGGTGAGGCTGGGTTGCCGCCCAGATACAACAATGGTGTCCCACTGAGAGTGATTGAGCCGGGGGCATGATATGTCGGATGATGTGGATAAGAGAGCGAGGGTGGGGATGAGGAAACGGGCAGCACAACGCAAGCGGGGCTTAACCCTTCAATGTGGTAAAGTAACTTGCACATGGCTGGTTGATGACGCCCCAGGAAACTCGAGATCACAGAGTCTCCCTCTCTTCTATTCCTGGAGAGAGAGCGAAAGAGCAAGAGATTAAAGTGAAACATCGATCCGGGCACCACGCACTGTTGATGTATGCGCAGCGAGCTTCGCATGGTGTACGAGGACTCTGGGCATAGCCCCCATGCCCCGGCGTGCCGACTGTGTCGGGAACGATCATCGACTTTGGACCTATCATCCCCACCCGATACATGTGGATCGCTCTCAACGTCAAGTCAGCACAGTAGGCGAACCCCCTTGCTAGGGTCGATCCCCAGGGGCCTCCGTTCGTCCTCGCGAGGCCATCGCCCGCTGACTTTGATCGTTCCCGCGTGTTGGTGCGCTGGGTCTAATGGTGGTGTATGTGCGGTTGCTTTCGAAGCGTTTCAGCCACCGCAGGAAGGATGTCTCTTTCCACTAAGAACCTCAAGCATACGAGCTCATCGGAAGGCACCCCCCCCCCAATCATGTATGCGATCGGCTCGATCCTGGATTCGAGGAGGCCTCATTGGGTGCTCTTTGTCTCCGCAGCGCTTTGCGGTGGTACGGGATGGTGGGAGTGTTCAGGTGGCCAATCTTCGCGACGAGGTGGTCGAGGGTGGTCACCTACACGAAGTGACAGACTTTTTGATGTACGTAGAGCCCGACACCCCATGGTGCTCCCTCAAATAGATCACAACACCCTTGGTCAATTCCTCCAAACGTGTCATGCCCTGGGGCTGAAAACACAATTGAATTAGAAACGGGATGGGTGATAGTGTTCTCATTCCAGTGTTATAAAAACAAAAAAAAAAAAACTTTATTGTAAACATTTCACCTCCTCTACCCTCGTAGAGAACACATTCAATGGCCCTTTTTTTGTTGTAACGAAATCAAATCGATTTTACTGCGTCGCGCACAATTTACCCGCCAACACACGCAAAAAAAAAAAAAAAAAAAAACCACTGCTTATGACGCTTCTTGGGTTGCCTGGGTGAGGCAAAAAGGCCACTGCAACGTTTGAGGTTTTTTTTTTGATACAACTCCGCAATCTAAACCTAAACACCTGGGTTGATGGATCAATCAACTTTGCAGAAAGGTGGTAAGGGAGCATCTGTATTCCTGTTCTTTCGAAAATAGAGATCTCAGATCTGGAACAAAATTTGTATTTTGCAGCAGCTATCCAGACGCGTTGTGGGCGAAAACTAAGCGTGATTTCCTTTCCAGTCATTAAAATGTGTATGCAATGTTTCTCACTGCAAGAAAGAAAAACAGAAGAGGAAGAAGGGCCATATGGCTTCCTTGTTTCCTCCCATTGAGGAGGAGGTTTCCTCTCGGCCGCGTGTCGAACATATTCCTCTCGGCTTTTATATTCCTTCGCTTGGGTGTGTGTATGTACGTGCCCCTTTCTTTCCCATGTCTTCTTTTTTGGATTTAAAGACGAAAAGACACAGCGGAATCCAACTCCATCCAACTTCATCCGAGGGATGCGTACGACAACATCCGATCGCGTGCTGGTGGATGATGACTTGAGCCTCCCTCTCAATAGAGGCCGTTTACCTTCGGAGGTTCCCCATCACAACCTTTGTTATTTAGGTTCTTTTTGGGGGGGGGGGAGGTACATTCAAAGATGGGAGAGCTGCAACAACTAAAAAGCGATCATCAAGGCACTTTTCTCGCAATAACGTCTACTTATCTGCTGCCTTTTATTTTTTTTTTCTCTCTCTTTTGATCTTATATCCTACTTTTCGTAAAATACGCCGGCCCTTTTATCGTTCTGTTTATTTTCTATTGATCTACCTCTTTAGGAAATACGAGCACAAAAAGCCCAACAAACTCAAATCCTTCTTTTCGCACACCAGAAAACTACCGACTGGGCTGAGCGGATTACCGTAGATACCGAGCCCAAACGCATCGATGACATCGGCCTCCCCAACAACAATCACGGTGGGACTTCGGGGGATATCCAGGCAGCGCGAGGATTAATCGATGATGATTCTGACGCCCTGCCGCGACCAAGAGCTGGGCGGGACAGGGTAAACACGATCCCGTCCTCGAGTTCTAGGAAAATCAAGACCCCCGAGGCCCATAAGAAGAGGAAATCGACTACGAATCCACCAATTGAGAGAAGAGTTCAGTGTGTCGAGAAAATCTTCGAAGTGGATGAGAACATTTACGGTGGTCAACATGCTAACTGGAAATCGAAGGATGATCGTCCCCAACAACAACAACAACGCATCTATAAGAGAGCTGACGACCTTCAGGACGCAGATGAAACCGATAATTACAAAGATGGCTCGGACGTCGGATCCGTGCGACAAGCAGCTTCGAAATGGCAAAAGGTATCCAGCGATCACAAGCAAGAGCAACCACCATCACTACAACAACAAGGACTGCTTCGCGCTGCCTCGAGTGAAGAGTTCTCTGCGCCGGGGATCACGCGTCCTGGATCCGATATCGAATCCCACCGAGAGCGCGGTGGCGAAGGCAACCGTCATCTCTTGACGGCAGGAGAGAGCGGGTTGGGATCTACTTACAACGTTGTGGATGTGCGGCAGTACCTTCGATCCTACCTCAACTACGTCTACCCTCTGTGTCCCCTCGAGATCTGCAACGATTCGGTTGAGGATTTGATATTCATCACGCTGCGTAATACAAGCAGCAACGCCGAACAATCCCAATCGACGGTTCTTTGCGTGTACGGTATGTTGGCGTTAGGTGAGTGCTTGGCCCCTTTTTGCACTCAAAAGCTCCCTCTCAGGTGTATTTCTTGCCCCCCGCTTTTTTTTTTTTTTTTTTTTTTGAAAACAGGGGCGAGGTACGCGATGCATGTTGAGCGTGCGAGAGAATTTTTCCTCTCAGCAAAGGAGCAGCTCGAGCATATGCCTGAAGGTGAATATATTCATATTTGCGTTGATCAAGATTCATTAAAGATCCCTCCACCAACGGCAACAAAAAAAAAATTCAACCAATCCTCTCCCCCCCCCATAACCCCATGTGTTTTCGTGTGTAGGAGAAAAAAACGAGCACCGTTTGGCCGAAGGGCTGAATTGTATGGCCATGTATGCGATGGGCGTGGAGAGTAGCGCCGAAGTGCTCACGTATCTCAATCGTGCCTTGGACATATGCGCCCACAATGGGGCAGTAAATGGGTGTGTTTTTTTATTTCTTTTTTTTTTTTTTCTTTTGGTGGAATTATTACTTATTTAGATAATCTGCCTTTTTTAGGCCTGTAATCACACGGTGCTTACATGGGAAATACATCCTTATGCTTGCGCGAATCGATGAGATGGTCGAATCAACCGAAATCACGCGGATAGAGTTGAGGGAGAGGGCATGGCTCTGGTTCAAGGAGGAATACGAGCGCCCGAAAGAAGCCACCCCTTACACTGTCTCCCGAATCAAAGATGCCACATATCCCGTCAGTCCGACCGCAATGTGCACCCTGGATAACTGCACCAGGTACCCCAAAAAAAAAAAATAATTTTGTTTTAAAACAAAAACCCTAAATATGGGAAAATGTAGTGTGATGGTCAGAATAGTTTCTGGTATAGTCGCGGTGGGGTGGGGATGGAAGCATTGGAAGAAACTCCAATCTAATCCCACTTTCGGACGGGACTTTTCTGATGCTCAGATCAGAGAAGCCATTTTGGCGCAACATGTACACTGGCTTCAATGGCTCGACCGAGTTATGGATCGAGTCAATGAAACCCAACCACCCGGTGATGAGGTACTGGTGCACTACAATTTTCCTTTGTTTTTTTTTTGTCCTATAAATTTTTAAATATGTAGCTTCCTGAAGTGATCATAACAGATCTTCGGCTCAATCTGTGTGCGCTTTATGCGGCTTGTTATATGGCCGTTGATATGAATGACGCCGCTCTGCAGTGGGCTGTCAAGTGCGTATTTATTGTCCTCCCCCTCCCCACTCTTCCAATTCCACACACAAGCTTCTTATTCCCGCCGTTATTGCTGCCAGGTTTGTGAGGGATCTGCGGCAAACGGTATTCACGCGATCCGGGTATCTCCTTTTCGCGGAAATGGATGTGATCTTTCGACTCTGCGAGACGATGAGATGCGACAATCTATTGGACGATATCTCCGGAACATTAGTGGCCTTGGCCAGATCGATCCCATCTGTGATCTTCCTCAAAAGGCGATGCGATAGACTCCGTGAGGGGTTACAATCGCTGCGCTCCAATTCGTTCATGCTAGCTGATGCGCTCGATTTCACCCGAAGGGATCCCTCCTCATTCGCGTGTCATCTCAAGAGCTCGGAACAACTGGCGCCCCTCACTCCGGACGACTATCTCGCCGGTTCCCAGCCATCACCCTTCCGACTACCACAACCGTACCCAGATCGCCCTTACGGATGGCCTTCACCCATCCTGGGACGCTACGGCGGCTACCCATGGCCTCAGGAGGTCCCTCTCCACCCCTACTCAAAACTCGTCCCTACATATCCATCCCCCTCTCCCCCTGCTTCCCCGGACTCCACTACTCAACCCTCAACACCCTCAACACCCCCAACAACAACAACCACACAACAGGAGTCTCTCAAGCACTCCTCCTCTTATGAGGTTGAGGATGATCACACAATCGAGGGAGCGAAAAATTCCAATCCTCCGCACCACAACAACAACTCCCCAGCTCTTCACTCCTCCTCACTATGTCCCTCTCCCAACATTCTCGCACAGCTGCAACATCTGCACCAACAGATTGAACAGCAGAACAAAGCAGCAGCAGCCGCCGCTGACAAACATACCCCTCCCCCAACTTGGGAGAATCCCGACGTCTGCGGTCACAATAGCAAGATAATTGACCCTGCGAACACAGCGAGGCCACCATCGAGAGGTAAACTGTCCAGTATACTCTTTCCTCACTGTGCTAGCTGCTCTCTTTTTACTCTTCTCTCTGTAGTGGGCAAGTCTAATATCTATGATCTGCTCAATCATGATGATGATGATGATGAAGCCCCAGACAACGGCGGCGCTTTCTTTGGCAAGGATCATCAACACGCCTCAACCTATAACAAGGACAACACCCCCCCACGTCCTCACTTTCTGGTGCGACAAGACGATCCTGGCCTAAGCAATCCTTTGCGGCAAGGAAGTGGCGAGTTTGAAGAGCGGAGGTGTCTAGAATGCAATGCTACCGACACCCCCGAGTGGCGCAAAGGTCCAGGAGGTCCGCATACGTACGCACCTCTCTTCCCTGAATCCTTCCCTTGCCTTCTCCGCAGTACGTTAACTGTGATTGGACGGTCTCTCCAGGTTGTGTAACGCGTGTGGCTTGCGGTGGTGTAGGAGCGCTCTCAACTTGAAGAAGAAAGGCCCATTAACCTACGAGGAACAACTATTCGCCAAGTTCTCAATTAGCAGAAAGATAGCGTCATGATGTCCTCCATGACATCTCCCAATTTCCCCAACAATTGAGCAGAACCCTTTGTACGATATGTATTTTGTTTTTAAAAAAAAAAAAAAAAAAAAAAGCTCGAGGACGTATTGCGACAATTGAGGCATTGTGTGCGGTAGAATGTATCTACAAGTTGTGTGGAAGTGTGCCTCTTGTGTCGCTCCTGTTTCCATCCCGCCTGCGTGAACTCACCCCCAAACATTCATTTATCTTCGCTTATTTGGCTTCGGGACGAGTTAGACAAATTCAAGAAAGCAGAAAGGATATCAACCAAGAATGGCCTCCAATATCGCGGCATGAGGGTTTGGTTTCTCCTCAGAATGTGAGAGTATCTCCTGTACAAGCGATCTCACTTGCTTGCATTCTCGGCCTGATCTCTTTGTATATTTATCCAATGGTGAACAACGTGGCTGCCTTGGGAGGAGGTGCTGTAGCTATTTTATATGCGGATCTGGGAGGATTAGCTGGTGCCAACCTTGTCAACGATTTTGTGGGAGGCAACTTCAGCTACAACACCGTCACCGCTGGCAGTGGGGGTGGTGTCTATGTTGTGTTTCCTTCGGACAAACCCATCCTGCCTGACATTGTGGACCCGACAGAGATCGTGAGCCGCAAATGGAACTACACTGGAAACTGGAACATATTGAGCGGAGTATATTTCGGAGACAACCAGGCCAATTGCTCTTCCTGCATGGGAGGTGCCTTCTATCTCGACTCAGGACAAACGCGGCTCGTCAACTCAACCTTTTTCGAAAACGAGGCAGGGTTCTTTGGGGGCGCCCTGCTTGTGGCCGGAACTTCCACCTCCATCTCGGCCTCCGGTTGCGAATTCTCCTACAACTCCGCCCTGGAGGGCAAGGACATCTACTCTTTCGCTGGAGGCAGTTTAGGTGTCTCCTCCTGCACTTTCGTAGAGGCGGAGGAGGAGACGCCATCTGGATCCACCTTTTTCAACGCGCCACAGGGAGAGGAGGATGTTTCTTTCTATTGCAAGACAGCCACAACAGAATCCTTTGCTCTTCAGGCAGCGACTTGGAAGACACCGGCCTCCCTCCTCATACTGTCGATATCCCCCCCTGGGGTCTCGTCACCGTGACGACGTCGAGTTTCTTGTGTCGCCCTTGTCCGGCTGGCAGTTATTCATTTGGCCGCGGTAGCCTATCTGACAACGTTACCACGCACATAGCATGTCTGGGGTGTCCTGAGGCGGCTGACTGTTCTCAAGGAGGGGCTGCTGTGTTTTCACTGGCCGGGTGGTGGTGTACCATCCCCCACGGCGTTGGAGTTGAACAGTCCTTCGAAGGAGAACCAGGCAACCACGCACAAGATTCGGAGTTGAAATGCTTCCCTTGCCCCAACGGCTACGTTGCGAGAAGACGTTATGCCCATGGAAATCCCCCTGTCTCGATTCGAGGCAGGGCGTCCTTTGTGGAGAGTGCGTTGTGGAGCACAGCGAGGTATTTGGGTCTGAGGAATGTGTCCCGGGAACGATAAATGTGACGCCGCAACTTGGTTGCTGCCTGTTGCCTTCTTGATAGGACTATTCTACGTCGTCCTGCTGGTGTGGTTTCCTTTCAACCATCACCCTCTGTGGAAATTTGGCATCTACTTTCTACAAATTGTTCCTCTACTCGCAAGCGTGGAAGACAGCCAAGTGATGCAAACAGTCCTGGCTGTGTTCTCGCTGAATCTCGCTGGTCTGGGTGTGCGCTTGAGTGTGTGCCCCTGGCCCAATCTGGATGCTGTGCAAAAGATGGCGACTGCCTATGTGCTACCTGTCCTTCTGTTGGCCGCCCTCACCTTGGTGCTTCTGCTTCACTTTCTGTATCGAAGCTGTTGGGCTTCCCTGAACGACAACAAGGAAGCAACGGCCGATTCCCTGGTGAGCGAGGAGGGGTCTCTACTCCTTGAAGAGGATGAAATCCTAAGAGTAGAAAATGACCAAGAGAAGAAAGAGGAAGAGAGTGGAGAGCATCTTCACCATTCTGAGTACGCTAGATATGCGTCAGCCCTAACAGGGCTGCTGCTACTTATGTATGAAGGAGTCACTACCGCCACAATGGCGCTCCTCAACTGCGTGCCTGTTGACGGAAAACTCCGAATCTTTGAAGCAGGGGAAGTACCATGCTTCACCTCCTGGCAGTACGGACTCTTTGCTCTCCTACTCGGCGTGCTCTCACCTTTTCCCCTCATCCTGGTCCTTCTTCATTTCCTTTTTCTAAGGAAGGGCAACTATGCCAGGAACGTCTACGTGCGCGCCGTGAGGGTATTAGTGAGAGGTACGCGAGGGAAACAGAGCAGCACACGAGTGTAGATGTGAAAGGAGAATAGTTTTATTGTTTTTGAAATAAACTTATTTATACTTGTTTTCCCGGGTTCAGCTGAAATTGGGTTTTCCCGGTTCTGTGTTTTCCATATAAAGAAAGTGTCTAATCCACTGAAACGTCGCTACGTCGAGATGATGTGTTTAATAGAGGGATGTATTGGAACACCCTTATGCCCAACACAGCAAGTGGTGGGAGGGTGTTGGCCCGCTTCGAAGATTCGTGTTGGCCGCCATTTCTGTTTTCGTTCTACATTCGGTGTGGAGGGCCATCGGCCTCTTCTTCGGCTGCTTCATTGTGCTGCTGTTGCATCTCTACGTCAAACCCTTTTCTTCCCCCCTTATGGAAGAGCGGAAACTGCTTTCCTTTGCTCTCTGACTGCCATGGCTGCCCTTAACATCCTTCCTGCCGACCGCGCTTACCTGGGTCTCATTTTCGAAGAAGGGACTACGGTGGTTGCAATTCAGTGCCTTAATGTCGCTCTGACATTGCTCCCTCTCGGCTTCTGCCTCCTTGCGGCTGCTGCGGAACATCTGAATTCAATGTTGCGAAGGGTACGGGAGACATTTTGGAATTCAGAGGGACAGGGAATGACGAGGTTAGGTTTATGGCGCATGGGCACAATCCAGGATGAAGATGTCCTGGCGGTAGAGAGACAAGATAGCTGGCAGTGATTTAACATGATCGAATTTTTTTGATGCTATTCTGTTCAGCCACGCCCCGCCGATTGCGATGGTCTGGTGGCTTATAAACCAACCTGAACATGCGCATCGCTGCGGGATCTGCTCGCTGTGTCAGTCCAAGCACACGGATGTGCTCGGGAACCTCCTGCATGGTGGAGTGCGATACAACACACGGAACAAAAGAAAGTGGGCTGAATCCCCAACTGAGACAGGTGCTCTTTGAAGGGGAAAATTGTTCTGGGGATGAAAATGTTTGCTCTTATCTGTTTCAATATGTGTTGCGGCCTTCTTCTTCCTCTTACTTTGGCTTTAATTCCAGAGAATGACATTTCGAGCACCTTTCATTCTAGCCGGTGCTCTCCCTGGCATTCCATCACATCCTCAAACCCATGAAGGATTCGAAGGAGAATGTTGTAGAAGGTCTGAGACCCCTTCACTCAACTCAAGCAACAACACTTCTCCTTACTTCCACAATACACACCACACTTCTTCAAAAGTGAGACGGTTCCCTATTCCTTGCTCTTTGGATAGCTCCCCATGTAGAATCACAGCATCCTTCCACATGGAGACCATGGCCCTTGTATCCCCCTCCCCATCCTACTTAGCCAATCATGCTCTCACTTGCACCCCAAGGAATCCCTGTTCGTTGGTCCCTGTACCGCTTGTTGTCTCTGTCTGCCAATGAGGTGCTCGGGTCTTTGGATCGTGACGTTGAGCGCATGACTTTTTCCTCTCCGACTTCCGCCGAGATAAGATATCAACTATCTTCTTTCCTTTTTTTGCCCCGTCGTTCATCTCCATGTTGCATACCTTCACCTAATTTTTTTTTTCAACCTTTTTGATGGGTATATTGCTGGTTTCACTCAAGTGAACTCAAACATCTCGTTCCGTATTATCGGAGCCAAATCAGCCAAAAATTCCTCTGCTTGTTTATCGTAGAACTGGCTCGTTTGGCTGATTCGGCACCGTAAAAGTGTGATGTTTGGGTTCGCTTGAGTGAAACCAGCAATATACCCATCAAAAATTTTTGTTGTGAGCGACCAAGTGAAATGCTTGCGTAACAGTAGCTAGTCTCGAGCGCGGAGTACCCCGCTCTTTCTTCAAATCCAAACATGTTTGTCGGTTAGTCAACAACGCGGGGGGGGGGAAACAAGAAGCAGCAAGTGGCAGAGACGAATCGAGAAAACATGACAACGTGCGTGATGATGACCAATAAGTAGAAGAGGAAGCAAGGCAATTTGAACGATATTTTCGATGAGGCTGAGCCAAATATGGAGGTACTCGATGAAAATAATGAAGAAACAAGGGATCAACAAGAAATTTGCCCAAGGCGCGGAAAGAGGACGACAAGTACATGAAGGGTCTCTGCCCGCCTCGCGGAGGCTAGGGACAAGGCAACTTGGCGGCCGAGGAGTGGCGCCATTTCGTGCAGCTGGGGTTAGCGCAACGTAGTTTGCGACAATTACGTTCTCCAAACTGGTTGAGACCCTCCTCGGTTGTTGCACTCCTTGGGTCCCTCTTCCACTCAGCAAACGACCTATAAGAAAAATCTTCCGCCTAAACAGCAAGCCAAATCAGTCTGAATGGTCGGAAAGTCAAAACTTTTTTGATTAGGGAATCACCGTTTCTTCGACGAAGTGTCGTTAACGACAAAGCCATTTAGCTCAGAAATTGTTGTGACGCGATGGAGGCTGTTCGTAGGTTCAGTGCCCGCCCTCCGTAAGTTGTTGATTCAAAATATATGTGCGAGGAGGTTTCTGAGCACCTTACCAGGAATGGCGTTGAAGCAGACGCGAGGAGAAGAAACCGATCTTACCGCCGAGCTGTGGCAATGAAACTGCAGCGATACCTCCAGTCCTGTGTTCGGGGTGTTGGGGTCGCCGGCGCGTCCCCACAATCGTCTCAACCCCACGCTCGCGGAGCTGTTGTTGCGTTGGGCCACCCTCAAGAAGGCAGGGACCCCGTGACCCACCCCAAGCGATGGTACGGCACCTGCTAAATCAGGTCCCTTTCGAGCCAACGGTCCTCGCTAAGAGAAATGCCTTGGAGAAGAAAACCAGTAACGGTACACCCAGAGTGAAATCACGCATTGAGAAGAGGCAGAGGAAGGCCGAGGACGGGGGGGGGGAAAATAAAAAACATCATACTTCCAAAGTACAGGTGAACCCTTTTTTTCAATGCCTGACATGAACAAGGTTTCAGAATAGAAGGAGGAGCATCATGTGCGTGCTTGAATGGAATTTAAAATGCGGGCCCTGCATGGCCCAGCCCGTGCTGAAAAATAAAAAATCGTTCATTCTTTCCCTCCAGCCCTTTCTTGTCTCCGGTCTCGAGAGACAACCGCCGCCCGCATGGCAACACTCAGTTGTTGCGCAATGGAAGCCAACAACCCGTTCGGGACATTGAAATGGCCCAGTTGAGAATGATGCCACGACAAGGGAATAAAAAGTGGGTGCCTCCAAGTAAAGACAACAAAAGAGAGAGAGAGAGAGAGAGAGAGAGAGAGAGAGAGAGAGAGAGAGAGAGAGAGAGAGAGAGAGAGAGAGAGAGAGAGAGAGAGAGAGAGAAAAAGTTGCCCAAACGTCTGGGTAGCAGTAGGGAATATTTTCCCTAACTTGTTTATTGTTGTTGTAGGTGTGTACAGCGTTTCTGCGTTGCCGCTTCTTCTTTCACGCACTCCTCCTCCGCTAACGCCCAGCTACACGTACAAGTAGCAAGATTGCGTGAATGCCTGCTCGGAGGTGTTACCGATGCCCTAAAGAAATCCGTTCCCGATTTCGGGTTGTGGGCTGCTGTTGCGCGATCTGCCTCGTTAAAACAAAACTAAGAATCGTTTGAACATAGCGTGACGACATGCGCGTGTGTCACGCTCGTTTTCAAGCAAGAATGGGGAAAAACAGAAAAACTAAACCCCCTCCCACAGCATGACACATGTGAGATTCGAAAAAGACCCCTTTTATTGTTGTTGGAAGCTTCTTCAGCTGCTGGAACCACACAACATCGTTTACCAAATCGTTGTTGGATCTGGGCCAGAATCTTCCAACAACGGCGTACCATTCTCAGAGCAGTCGGCGCGTTGTGCTGTGAGCCGCTTGGTGTACATCCTTTCGCTTCGAGCACCCGAGATTCTAGAAGGATTCATTCAAAAGAGGAAAATTCAGACAACAACAAGAGGTACCTCTGCGCTGTAGGTTCCTATTTTTTCTGCGCATCTCTTCTTCGTGTTCGGCTATCTCCTGTTCGCGAGAGCGGATTTCTTCTTCGCGTTTACGGATCTCCTCTTGCTTTAAGACATGGGAGGGACGAACCTTGTGCGAAATGGGTTGGGCACCCTTAATCAACAAAAACCGCAAGATCAAACAAGAATGAGGGAGAGGTTAGTTGTTTAGCAAGAAAATATTGGAGGAGGAAGACCTTGTTGCCTTGGCTCGTCTGGTGCACGCCGGTGGAACCGTTTTTAACATTTTCATCCGAAGTAGCGCGCTTCGAATACATGTTATGGCCAGGCTGCGGCGCTGTTGCTGGCTCAGGCAAAGTGAAAAAGAACGCAGGGAAAGTGGCCGTTTGGTTCGAAGTTTCCCTCAAAGCAGGTTCCCGCCAAAAGGCCGTTTGTAGAGCCATCCGCTTCTTTCTTGGAAATTCATAAAGCACGTGTGGACAGGGTGGACGGACAGGCGGTTTTTGCAAGCCAGGAGAAAAAATTTTTTTTCTTGCAGGCTTAGAAATTTCTTGGCCCCACTCTCTGAGAGAGGGAGGGTGATGGTATCATTGCTGAAGAGCAAAGTCAATCTCTCTTCTTTTAACACTCGCGTGAAAGCCGGGAATACTCTTGGAGGTTTGTACAACCAAATCACGCTCTCACCGCTTAACAAAAGACACTTTTGGGGTTGTTGCCTCTGCCCCCCCCCCTCTTTTATGACATCACAGCAAGCTCCGGGGGGTCTGACTCTGAAAAATCGTTGATCGATCTTCCTCAGCAATTCCGAGAAACAGATCGCAGATTTGGGTGGCGCTGAAAGCTGGTTGCGCAGGCAGCAACTGGATTTGTGCACCAGGACAAAGGAAGGAGGAAAGAGGTTTAAAAGCCCTTTTCCTCCCCTCTCCCTTCGGCAGGAAAAACATCTTTTGCTGTGGTGGCATTGATGGAGACATCTACGACGCAGAGTTGGTGCTCACAGGGTCATCTCACTCACTTCGCTGGCACCGATGATGCTCCGCCAAGGATCGCCGCCTCTACAAGAACGACCACATTGAACCAAATGCGCGACGGTGTGTTGTGTGAGGATACTGCAAAGTTATCGTCGTCGTCAGCAGCATCTCCTCTGCTGATGCCATACAGGGAACTATGTATGCGCGCGGGCATGCATGGAGTCATCGTGGCCTTGCGGTATGGCGTCGTGCCCATCCTCCTGCTGTTGGCCCTCCTTCACATCGCGCAGCTGTTTTTTGATGCAGGCCTGTCGTGGATCTACCCGAGTCCGGCCTTGACATTTGTACTCACATCTTGGGCAACCTCTGAGCTTGCTTTTTGGGTGTATGCGCGATGCCAAATCATTGGATATCAAAAGCGGATGGTCATCAACCGACCTCGGTCGTCCAGCCCTTCCGAGCGCCGGCAGCTTTTTCAACGCTGTGTCGGTTTGGTGCAGCCGGATGACCAACACATGGAGGGGTTTTTGAGCGGATGGTTTCCGAACGCTCACTTCACGGACCTGCATCGAGGCAACGTTGAACAATGGCTCGCCTGGGCGCTCTTCGACTCCAGATGGCGAGACCTGACCAGGTCCGAGCAGGCTGAAGTCGAGGGCTACCTGATCGCCATCGAGCGGCGTCTGGGGCATACCTTCCCGGACGGCTTCAACCCCGCGATCAAGTCGATGCGCTTGACGCTGGACCCTGTTGTCGTGGCCCATCGCCCGCTCATCTACTACATCGTTCTCATGACCATCAATCTCGGCAATAGCATCTTTCTCTATTCGATGGGCTTCCGTCGCCACCCGGTGAAGAATTCCGCGTTCATGTACTGGAGCTACACCCCTCCCCCCGGTGATATCATCAACCATCGATGCAAACAAGAGGGCACCCCTCCGATAGTCTTCGTTCATGGGCTTGGTATCGGGCTGGCCCAGTACGTCCACGTGATATTTCAGTTGATGAAGCTACACCAACCGCTGCTCCTTGTTGAGGTCTTGCACATCTCCTCGCAGCTGCACGGGAACGTGCCGGAGAGGAACCACGTCGTTGAAGCGCTGCAGGAGATGCTCACCACGAACGGCTTCTCGCGTGGCATCTTCTTTGGCCACTCGTACGGCACAATCTATGTCGCGTGGGTCATCAAATGCTGCCCGCGCATCATTGCGTCTGCCTTCCTGGTCGATCCGATCGTGTTTTTGCTTTGTAAGAAGGACGTCTGCTACAACTTTGTCTACCGCAAGCCCACGACGTGGGTCGAGCTTGTCCTACACTACTTTGCGGGCAGAGAGATGCACATCGCGAAGACGCTCAGCCGACACTTTCAATGGTCCGACAACGTGCTCTGGGCCGAGGACCTGTGCATGCGCGCGACGGTCGTGCTGAGCGAAGCCGACCGCATTGTCGATACTGCGACCGTGCGCGACTACCTCGCTTCGCAGGCCAACAGGGCTTGCGTCCAAGTCGTCTGGCTCCCACACCTCCACCATGCCGAATTCATGTTCAAACCTGGTGTGCTCCAATATGTTGTCGACCGCCTT
>Ga0209935_1001861_pt1 | contig 29709 bp, 20 predicted proteins | sample ThiBio_1000_plan_2_FD_183958 | JGI IMG/M metagenome (GOLD analysis project Ga0209935, IMG submission 183958) | Wastewater bioreactor microbial communities from Cape Town, South Africa - Thiocy_cont_1000_plan (SPAdes) | ecosystem: Engineered > Bioreactor > Thiocyanate-remediating >...
ATAACACGTTGGTTAACAGTGTCTGCAATATGCAGATTATCAGTTTCTGAATCATATGCAATGCCATTTGCCCAAGACAGTCTGTTATTGGTACTTCCTGATGAACCTATGAATATCTTATGTTTAAATGTAAGTTTATAAAAGAACAGCTAGTTACCTGTTATACCTGCAACAGTTGTTCCTGACTGATTACCACGAGTGAAAAATTGAACACGACTATTTCTTCTATCTGAAACATAGATGTTGTCATTGGAGTCAAATGCCATATGAACCGGTTCATATAAATGATAAGAATCATTTCCCATTACTCCGTTTGTCTGACCTGTAACAGTTAGACCGGTCGATGTACCTATGATCAGTTTTTGAATTCGATGATTCCAATAATCAGCTATATATAATGCACCTAAAGAATCGAATGCTAAACCGTATGGATGGTTCGTTTGATTAGGAGCTGAACCTGATACACCTGCTGTACCCAGTATTGTTATACCTGTAGAGTTCCAACGAAGTAGAACTGGAAGATCTATAAGAAGAAAATAATTGTCACATATATTTTGTCTTACTTTTACCTGATACTATTCTTCTTGATTTTATTAATAATGCTAAGGAAACAGCAGTAATTATTGTTATCAATAAGATACTAACAATAATAGAGATAATGATACATTGTTTTGAATATCTATCGAGAAAAATAAATTAAGAATAATATTTCATTTTAGTAAATATTAGAACTGACTTTGTTTTCTTTTTTTCTATATTCCGATGATGATCAATTGTAAGACAGTTTTTATCAGACCATAGACTTGGAGAAGCATATCTTTGTTTTGATACTTGTTGTCGACTGTATTGACTATTACTGGTGTTTGAAGGTGATTTATATGTGGATTTGTCATTTATATCAGAATGAGAAGTTTTTCTTGGTTGAATTCTGATATGAATAATTGATCTTGGAACACTTCTTTTTCTTGATCGATGTCGAGAATGTGAAATAACAAGTGCTTCTTTTCGAGTGGCATTATCTTGAAAGAGATTAATCAATAACTGAACAATAGGATTTATGTTTTACTTGTGCTTGCCTGTGTATATGATTGATCTTTCAACATTTGAATCTCTTTTCAAATTTTGTTTGAGCTTGATTATATGCGTAGACAAAATATCTTCTTTATGGTTTCATTATATGCTAATGTATTAAAAAAAAGAAATATGAGATATTGAAATTCAATGAACAAAAGAATTGTAAAGCAATGGAAAGACGACATCATATCGATCAATTGTTCATCAAGTGAGACCAATTTATGTTCTACTTTTATTTTCAATTGATTAAAATTTAGCAGAAACGATCGAACATAGATTTATTAGCGGTGTTTTACAGCAGTTATTTTTTGAATCCATTTGTTAATATTATTTAGTGTATTTCGTGCTTCTGGATAATAAGGAAAAAATACTGGATAAATATGCATTAAATGTAAACCTTCTTCAAATGTTACATCTACACCTGCATCTTGCGCTTTTTTCACAACTCTTCTTGAATCATCTTCTAATACTTCAGCGGTTCCAACTGTTATATACATGGGTGGAAATTCTTTAAATGAACCAAACAAAGGACTATAAATAGGATTATCAGCAGATAATTTCAAATGATTAGGACCTAATATTTGTGGAACCATCCAATCATTATCTTCGCTAGAAATCATTACATCAATAAGACGATTACGTGTATAACTTTCACCAGATGCTGAAAGGTCAGTACAAGGCGATAGAGCAATAATACCAGAAGGAATTGGTATTTGTTGAATAAGTAAAGCTTGAATTGTTAGTAGAGCAAGACCTCCACCTGCTGAATCACCCATAAATAACAATTGAGATGATGAGATATTCCGATGAAGAAGAGCACGATAAATTGCAATTGAATCTTTAACAGCTGCTGGTAATGGATACTCAGGACAAAGACGATATTCTACATGTAGTATGGATATATTAAAAACATGTGAAAAATGACATTCAACACTACTATAACCTAACCGAAAGAAAGAGAGAGAGAAATAGTATACTCAGTTTTTTAAGTTACTATGAATATCACCAGCAATATATCCTCCACCATGAAAATAGACTAGTATATGATCCGAATTGTGCTCATGATAATTAATCCAATAGGCATCAACAATATGTTCATTATATTCAAATATTTCTTTTTCTACTTGACATTGTGATGGTTTTGGAATAATTGTATCAAATCTCAATGTTGATCGCATGTTTTTGATTAAAGTCATTGGATCTACTAATGGATCATATTTTTCCATTGGTTTCATTCGCAATATATCTTCAAAAGCTCGATACTCTGCACTAAGTATTGGTCGAACTTCATCGGATAATATCGAATGTTTTAATGACAATGTTGAGTGTAATAAACGAATAAAAATATATTCATGATTAGTTGATCCATACCATAATGGAATAATAATAGATAGAATTAAAATAAAGACGATTACTTTTTTTAGAAATTCAAAGATAGAGTTTAGAAAAGACATATTATTTATTTTATCTAAAAAAGAAATATAATATATCATCATGTTTTATTCTTATCATTACTGACATCATCCAGAACAAAGCACGTGTTCTGTTTCTTGTTCTACCATGTATGAATGAAAAACGAAGGTCTCCTTATATTTGTAAGCGTATGTGCCCAAAGGAAACATCCAATTTAACATTATGAAAATCTACCACGATTCACCAGCCAATGGAACGCATTTCGATCGAAACAAAACATTGCACAAGATCAAACCACGTAAAAATCTGTACAGCATGTGTGAAATTCAATCCTCGTCGTCGAAAACTCCCAGGTGCACTACAACCACCGAATGGAGTATCGCAGTTGATATCAATGGACTTTCATGGACCATTAACCAGGGATGCCAGATCTCCTGAATTAGCCAGGAGTCTCCTGGTTTTGAGATTTTTCTCCTAATTATTTATTAAACGTCACTTTTATCAACAATATGATGTAATATTATCAGAGTTAATAAGAAAGTATACTTATTTTCATTTGTCTTCTCTGATTGCATATATAGTATTTCAACTAAAATCACAGAACTTATTTTTCAAGCTTTGATTAGACATGGAAATCTTAGTTTTTTTTCTATTCAATGTCTTCTTCGTCATAAGATGAAATTATCGAAATCTCAAGTTCACCATCATCGTTAGATAATGATTCATCGGGATCATCTCAGACAACTCCTGGATAAAACGTACCATCGATTTCGTCTCAATCTTCTTTAAATTCAGTATTAGAAAAACGAAACGATCATTATTTAGATTTAGCAAACGTTATGAGTCAAAGTTTAAGAAAGAATGGCTGTTGAATCCTCGTTTTTCGGTATTTCTACGAGAATGTAAAAGTGATCCTACAAAAGCATTGTGTTGCATCTGTAATGTTTTATTTTCTATTATACAACGGAAAAATATCGATATTTGATCTTTTAACGAACTGATAAATATTTCCTGAACATCAGAAAAAAACTCCTGATTTCTGTCCTGTCTTTGAAAAAAAAATATCCTGATAAAATCCTGGTTATCAATTAAAAATCCCTGATTTCCGAAATTTCGATCTGGCAACCCTGATCTCACCTTAAGAAGAAAAAGAATTTATCCATATCTCTTTAATATTTTTTGATTTCTCCTTATATGTATGTTTGTTCAAAATCAATGCAGATTTGATGTAGGAAAGAATTTCTGCTTGACATTATGTGGTTTAAGCATTTCTGCTGAAAGTGGAACAGTTTCGCTCTTTAATAGGGAAATAGTCCAGCCCTGGCGGTTTTAGGATTTTTTAGACCCCCTCAGTATTTTTCAAATATCTCAACGAAGAAAATATTTTGGGAGTCAGAGAGGTTATATTCCTGAACGACAGAACGTGCTTTATTGAATGATATACAAAAAATAGAAAAAAATTTCACTGTAAATTTGTCCTGCGTGCATCTAAGGTTATATCACTTATAAACAGAGCATCGTAAAGCTTGGAACATGATACGTGATCTATCGACAGTGCACTTTTGATTTGAGGAGGAATTTTCTTTACTTTTCTCAATTAAAAACCCTCCTCATAGATGGATGACCGCTAGCTGGTTTTGCCCATATCCACTTCACGTTATCGTTATCACATAGGCTAAACATTTCTTTTCAACGTACGATATGTCGATATCCGCAGCATAATTTACGTTGGAAGATAGTTTCATTATGTTGGAAGATAGTTTCATTACGTTGTGAAACATGTTGATAAGAAGCGCAAAGTTATCTTTCAAAGATGCAATCTGTTGTCGAGCAACTTATATAAATGCAAACGCAGTGAACACATATCTCATTCACATTCACGTCTTCTACTGATGATGGCAAACAAATATGAAGTCAGAGAGGTTGCTCGAGATAGAACTCAGCAGGATGGCGATTCCAAAAATGAAATGAACATCCTGTTACTTGGAGAAACCGGCGTTGGCAAGTCTACATTTATTAATGCATTCATTAACTATCTGGCTCACGACACATTGGATGACGCAACGAAAGATATTGCGTGTCTCATTCCGTCGTATTTTACAGTTACTGATCCGCAAACGTTTGAAGAAAAGAAAGTATCGCTTGGAGAATTCGACCCAAACGAGGACCATAGCACGACCAAGTCGGCAACTCAATTCTGTAAATGTTACGTATTCAAAATAGGAGATACGGTCATCAAGCTCATTGATACTCCAGGCATCGGAGATACGCGCGGCGTGGAGTCGGATGGTAGTAATATGCGTGTTACTCAAGCCAAACAATGCGCGCGTAGGAATCGTGTTCAAATACTGCATTCTTCAGTTGCTGTCGCACTTGGACAAATCAGCCAGCCGCAACATCATCTTTCTGTTCACTAACGCAAGAAGCACCTTTTTCGCTCCCGGCGATTCGGCACCGGCATTGCGAGAAATACTAAAAGCAGTTCGGGAACAGCCACCCTATGTAGGCATAAAATTTAATAGAGAAAACACTTTTTGTTTTGATAACGAATCATTTCGTTTTTTGGTTGCTGTATCAAAACAAAACAGTATCACATTTAGTGAGCAAATGAAACGAGAGTTTGAGACCAGTTGGCGGAATTCCGTGGCTGAATGCGGTCGACTGATGGAGTATATCGCCCAATTACAGCCCCACATTGTTCAAGATACAGTCTCCGTTAACAACGCCAGAAACTCAATACTGCTATTAACTCAACCACTTGGTGATATATCTAAAAACGTGGCGGATAACGTGGAGGCATGCAAGGCTCAAGAGCGCAAAGTTTTCGAATGGCAGGGAGACATCAAGAATTTGGAGAAGGAGTTATACATGCCATCAGTTGATATAATTTCGACGCCTCTAAACAAGCCAATTACGGTCTGTGGCGATCCGGGATGCTGCGAAAAGAAAAATGTGAATGGCAGTGTTAAAACGCATTATAAGACCGTATGTCACAGACCCTGTTACTTGCACTGCTCAGATGGTAATGTCATTGGCAATACGGGATTATTGGAATGTCAGGCTTTTAACAAGTACCAGTATGTTGGAGAAGCCAGATGGTACAAGCCTGGTATGACAACATGGTACCCAGATTATGCTTTGACGCCAAATGAAAAGGGAGAAGTTTGGGGACAGCCTGCTACTCGCGTAAAATCAGACATTTGCTTTGTATGCAAACATAGCTATCAAGTGCACTTGCATATCAACTACGAAACGCGAATACAAAATACACAAATACGAGATGACACAAAATACCAGCGTATCACAAATGCACAGGACGCGGCAGCGGCTCAACAGAAAACGATTGCGAGTCTGAAAGCCCGAATAGATCAACTGCATTATGAGCAAAATGAAATAACGAAGTACACAGCAAAGTTTGCGTGCTTTTTGCGCACTAATGCGCTCACGCCATTTAATGACGCGTTCGAAGATTACTTGAAGTACCTTATCAACAACGAAGAAGGAATACCTGTCGGCGATGATAGTGGAACGGCGTTGGACAACTTGAAAAAAATGCTGAGCGATTACAAACACCAGAAAACCATACTGGAAAGTGCAATGAAAAGTGACGTTTCATCAACCGAGGACATGTCGTCCAAGAGTGTTGAACAATGGATTAGCCACCTGTGCAACATGAAGATTTACGGATCGGCGATTAAAAAGCATTTGGATATGCAAAAGAAGTTGCAGGAACTCGCGCATAAACACCACAAAGAGGTGCGATGTCACGTGAAGAGTGCAAAGACGTCGCTGTGGAAGCAATTCACGAATTATTTTTCCTAACTTTTGTAAAATGCGACATCTCTCGTATTGACAAATTTTTGTTGCTCATATCTCGGTAACCATTCAATATAAGGAGCTCAAATCTTTTAAATAAATCTAATCAACATTTTTCTTCGTTTTCAAACTAACGCGACATCTTCACATGGTCTCGTTTTCATACAGTGGTCGGGGAAGGTCAGAGTGAGTTTAAATAGAATTTTATTTATTTTTATTTATAGACCCTTACCGTTTCCAGTGTAGGGTGAGAAACAAAATACAAAAAAGAAAAAGAAAAAGAAAAAGAAAAGAAAAAAAGAGTCTATTGTCTTTTCTTTCGACGAGTATCCCGTTGATCTCTACTAGAATTGAGCTGCGAGTTCCATCAGTCTACTATCCTCCGTTTGCCACGGTTTAGATAATAGTCATCATACTACTCACTACACTATTTTAGTAGGTGTAAAACCTTCATTTTCTTCCTATAATTTTGTTTTGTTTGCACCATTGCTTTGCACCCGCACAAGATTTTACGTGATTTGTAATTCCTTGTGGTTTGAAATTAGATTTACAGCCTGGACATTCATAAAGATTATTGTGTTTGGTTAGTATGTCTGTCACTTTATGCTGTATCGAGTTGTTGAATGCAGCTAGACCTATGTTCCTTCTCTGAACTGCTTCTTTCTTATATTTATAGATAACATCTTTAATGTTTGAGAATACTGGCCTTGCATAAGAATTTTGATTGATTATTACACGCCATTCTTTCCGGTCGTGTACTAATCTACGCCAGTTATAAATGTGTAGATCATTTATATCTTTGAGGATTTTATCCTCCCACCTTTTATAACGACCTAAATTGTTAGGTCTTTTTTCATTTGAAAAATATAAAAACATCGCTTTTTTGATTAAGGATGGCGAACCATCAGGATTGACTGTCCGATTAGCATGGCCAAACCATCTTAACCTGTTTCTGCGAATTATGTTTCCAATAGGTGGTTGTCCTGTAATATTTAATAGTATTTCATTGGACATTTTATCAGCTATGTTAACTCCTATGATCGTCCGTAAACATTTATTGTAGAAAGTATTGATTCGTTGTTCCTGTTTCACTGTGAGACACCATGTTTCACTACCGTAGAGTAAAACTGGTAACACGCACGCTCTGAAAATTCGAAGCCGTGCTGTGATAGAAACTGATTTTCTATGCCATATAGTATGGCGTAGCATGTTAAAAGCATTTGCTGCTTTGGTTAGACGTATGGAAATCTCTGTATCATGTTGCTGATCTTTCGTGATGGTGCAACCTAAATATGTGAAAGTTTCAGCTACTTCAATCTTTTGATTTCTGATATTGATATTTATATCATTATCATAGTTGACGTCTTGTCCTAATAAAACCTTTCTGTGTTGATTTTCTTTGAGTTGTTTTAACGACATAATACAGGTCTTTTTAGTGTTCATAGTCAACCCGTACTGTTGCGTAACTCTTTCAAAACAACCAATGAATTTTTCTAGATCACTTATGCATTCGCAAGTAATGACTAGATCATCTGCATATAATAATGCTAAGATATGAAATTCATCATATGCTTCGTTCTTTCCATGAAAGAAGTCATTACTGCCGTAACAGAATTTGACTCCTGATACAGCAGCTTCATTTATGACTTGTTTCATGATAAAGTCGAATAGAATATTGAATAATAATGGAGAAGGGATGCCTCCTTGCATTACACCAGTATTCATCTCGAAGCTGTCCGACAATGCTCCGTTTATTTTCACTTTTGCTATAGAGTTTTTGTATAGCAATTTCAGTAGATTAACTAGTTTAGGTGTTACGCCATAGTTGAGGCATACTTTCCAAAGAAGTTCACGATTGATTGAGTCATAAGCCTTGGTAATATCTATGAAACACATAAATAATGGCTTGTTGAATTCTCTTCTTTTTTCCATTGTCATTTTAAGAGTGAATATCTGGTCCATAGTTGACCGGTTAGGTCTGAAGCCAGACTGAATCTCCGAAAGTTGACAATTGATGAGATCTTGAATTCGATTCAATATGATACGTGAAAACATCTTACTAGTTATGTTTAGTAAAGCGATACCTCTGTAATTATCGCATATCTTCCTATCCCCCTTATTTTTGTATAGTTTGATTAGAGTAGTCATGTTCCATTCTGTCACTGCTTGCTCGTTTTCCCAAACATCAGTGAAGAATTTGAAAAGCCATTGTATTACCGGTTCACCACCAGCCTTTAGTATATCGGCGGTGATTTCATCGCTACCGGGAGCTTTTCTCGATTTCATTTGGTTTAATGCTTTCCTCACCTCGTCAACTGAGATAGGTGCATTCTGTTTGTATACTTCAGTTGCTGACAGAGTCGGCACTTGAATTTCATCGATTAACTGATGATCAATCGATGTATTTACATTGAGGGTTTCATGAAAGAATTCCCGCCAACGATTCATGGTATCTTTAGGGTTGATCAGTACTTTGCCACTTTTATCTTGTACTGGTATATTGGTGTCTCTTTTACCTCCACCTTTGAGACGTCTTATGATCGAAAAAGCCGTTACAGGATCGTTGTTTTTTATGGAGTGTTCAATATCCTCGCATATTTCGTCCCAATATTGTATCTGGCGATGTTCAATCAAAGATTTGACTGTTTTATTTATGCGTTTATATTTTTTATGATATTTAGATTCCAATCTAGACCCGCGATTGTTTTGCCATTCGACAAAAGCTTTTGACTTTTCATCAATAACTTTTAGAATGTCATCGGTCAACCATTCCTTTCGTTTTCGATTGGAATCTTTTTCAAAAGAGAAATGTTGTTTGGCTGTTTGTTTTATTTGTGATACAAATAGTTCATATTTCTTATCAAGATTATCTGTAGAATCATCATTAGTATTGAAAATGTCCTGAAGATCTTTACTAAATACTGATAGTAGTTTGTCGTCTTTTAGTTTAGAACTATCAATATTAAATGTCTTCTGATTGACATTTTGTCTCCTACGTTTTAGATGAATCTTGATCTTGACACGCATCAAGTGATGGTCAGTTCCTATAGCACCTGCTGCCCCTCTAAGCATACGAACATCTTCGACACTAGATCGAAATTTTTTATTTACTAGTGTATAATCGATCAGGTGCCATCTTTTTGTTCGTGGATGCATCCATGATGTTTGATGCACTGGTTTATGCTCAAAGAACGTGTTCGAAATTATGAGATTATTTATTTCACAGAAGTCGGTGAGTTTGATTCCATTTTCATTTTCAAAATCGACTGTAAATGGACCAATACCGCTTCTTGTTTCGTGTTTTTGTCGTTGGTTAGATTGATCAAGACCCACTCGAGCATTTAAATCACCCATTATGATGATCATGTCTTTTGCGAATACATTATTCAATGTATCCTGAAGGTCGTTATAAAATTGATCACATTCAACGCCCATTTGTTTAGTTACTGGATTGATAGGTGAGTAAACTGCAATTACAGTAATATGAATCGGGGCGCAAAACAAACGAATTTTAACAATTCGCTCGCTTATTGGTACCCATTCACTCCCTGAATCCTTCCAAACTTTAGTGGCAACCTGATCCAGGCAGATTGCCACTCCATGGGCTTTTCGTGTTTTCGTTTCTTTTGCTGCACCTGAGTATATAATCGTGTAGTCGCTTACTGCTTTGATGCCGGAATCAAACATACACGTTTCACTCAGTGCCGCTATTTGGATTCGATATTTTTTTAGTTGTTTGATTATAATTTCTTTTTTTGAATGTTTTACACATGATCTAACATTCCACCCACCGAAGAAAACATGTTTTTGTGCATTTGCACATCGATAATGTTTCTTTTCGTTAGCAATGAAGTTTTATGTCCAGCTAGAGGTTGCTAGCCTCATGACCAGACGAGTGGCTACCAGTAGCCCAGGGTCGCCTCCCACAACCATCCAGAAGATGGTCATCGGTCCCTGTGAAAGTTAAAAACCTTCCTGGCAGGCTGAAATAGAATTTACTCCAAATCCGAAGATTTTCGAGAAATCCGAAGTAGCTACCACGATACGTATTTCGACTCAGCAATAGGGATGTCACTTTAACTCTGAAAAACTTTAATGAAGTTTAAAGTTAAAGTAAGACACTTTCAAACTTTAACTTGAAAAATGAGGGTGAGATCAGCTGCCGTAATCCAGATTTCACTCCTGCATGGAGATGATCAAACGGTAAATAGGCTTTAAGAGTCAATGTCTGAGAAAACCTGATGAAATTGGATACCGGCGATGGTGACACCTCTCCGATTTTGCTGATTTTTTTATATGTTGTGGGGACCTATGAGGATAGTATACCATCAAATTTTCAGATCAATCGAACCACTTCTTCATACCGAAATATCGTCCACAAGACCCAATTTTACAAAACCGGTTTTTTTCGTTTTTCCGCGATTTCTCGGAAATTTCCCGGGATATAAGGATTTTTTTGGCATGAACCAAGTTAGAGTAGGCTGTCAGATTATATGAACCGAAAAAAAAAATTATGAAGACCCATTATGGCTGTAAAATGACCATTTTAGGGTCTACGGTCAACACCATCCCATTTTTCGCGCCGACCAGCAATAGCCCTAATATTTTTACTGGTGATAGAGGACCCCAAGACCTATCACCTAGGATGCATAAAAGTTTTTGCTCTTCGGAAAAGTCTGGCACTTTACACAAAATCAGTGTCTGACACTCATATGCACCATATAATCAACTCACGTAATTTCTTCAAGTAAAATCAGAACAAATATCATAATTAACTCATATCAATCCATAAAAGTTAATTAAAATGTTGTTATGTCTAGTATTTGTGTCCCTCATAAGTTTGTTATATACCGCTGATTCACATAAAAATGAAAATTTCACTAATTTTCGACTTCTCTTTTTGTAATAGAAGTAGTGCAATAGTGTTTTACTTCTCAAGTTAATACGAATATAGTGCATCCAGCTTTTTGTCCTACTGCAAACTGAACGTTTTTATATCCTTTGAATGATTCCATTTCTAAGTATTTCTTGTAATACTCAACTAATAATCGATGAGTTGTCTTGACTTTGTTTTCCTGATGAAAGGATGATTGCTATGAGATACATGGACGCCAATGAATTGTGAAAGAATACCGAGGGTAAGGACAAATAAGTTCATTTTCATTGCAAATAGCTTTCACTCCGAAACGAATCATGATAAGCCATCTTTCTGTATATGTAAAAAGATTAACACCTATGTTCAAACTGTGCTGATGAATGTTTTGGTTCAAGCTCGGCCAAGTCACGAGATCTTCACAAAATTTCCCTTTCTTGTTTGAACATTTATTAGACTTTCCATCGTTATTGAAAACACACTCGAGAAATTTGCTGGGAGGTGACATTTTACAAGTGTCAATAATCAAATACCGGGATAGGATTGTTTGTAAGGTTCCACTGCATAACAAGATTGTGACGAGAAGTACAGTAAAAAATTTACTTAGCCGACAGATATTGAAAATTAGTCAGAACGAATGATTTGTCAATGAAATACGTTTTAGTTTATAAAATAGCAACAAAATTATTTTATCAAACAGCTATCTGTACTTTTATAGAATGACGAAAAAAAAGCATATCATTATATATTTTACATGAGATATATCGTTAAGCTTGAGAAGCATGAATAACAGAAGAAAGACATCTGGATCACATGTATATATGTAATACGCACACATATGTAATTGAATGAGCGAATCTAGGGATAAAACTCATACGAGTACTAAAAAATCGATTATGTAATCACATTTCTATCGACGTAATGATCGAAGGAGAAAACAATACACGATAAAAAATAAAAAAGAAATGTGACCAAAGTAAAAAATAATTTCTGTAGATTTACTCCATCAAAAGAAGAATATTTTACCAAACAATTTGGATACATAGATATTGTTCGTTGTCAAATTGTAGTAATAAAAAAACGCCCATTCTCAAATAGGCTGATTATTCGTACATAAAAACTATTTTTCTAGTTCTACTTAAAAAAATGAGTCGAAAATCAGCGAAGTTTTCGTTTTACGTCAAGGAGCGATACATGTTGCAGTCATGACGGACACAAATACTAGACATAACAACATTTTAATTAACTTTTATGGATTGATATGAGTTAATTATGATATTTGTTCTGATTTTACTTGAAGAAATTACGTGAGTTGATTATATGGTGCATATAAGCGTCAGACACTGATTCTGTGTAAAGTGCTAGACTTTTTCGAAGAGCAGAAACTTTTATGCATCCTAGGTGATAGGTCTTGGGGTCCTCTATCACCAATAAAAATATTAGGACTATTGCTTATCGGCGCGAAAAATGGGATGGTGTTGACCGTAGACCCTAAAATGGTCATTTTACGACCATAATGGGTCTTCATAATTTTTTTTTCGGTTCATATAATCTGACAGCCTACTCTAACTTGGTTCATGCCAAAAAAATCCTTATATCCCGGGAAATTTCCGAGGAATCACGGAAAAACCAAAAAAATCGATTTTGTAAAATTGGGTGTTGTGGACAAAATTTCGGTATGAAGGAGTGGTCCGATTGATCTGAAAATTTTATGGTATACTATTCTCATAGGTCCCCACAACATATAAAAAAATCAGCAAAATCGGAGAGGTGTCACCATCGCCGGTATCAGACTTTCTCAGACACTCACTCTTAATAATATTAACAAATGGATTCAAAAAATAACTGCTGTAAAACACTGCTAATAAATCTATGTTCGATCGTTTCTGCTAAATTTTAATCAATTGAAAATAAAAGTAGAACATAAATTGGTCTCACTTTATGAACAATTGATCGATTATAATGACGATGATATCGTCTTTCCATTGCTTTACAATTCTTTTGTTCATTGAATTTCAATATCTCATATTTCTTTTTTTTAATACATTAGCATATAATGAAACCATAAAGAAGATATTTTGTCTACGCATATAATCAAGCTCAAACAAAATTTGAAAAGAGATTCAAATGTTGAAAGATCAATCATATACACAGGCAAGCACAAGTAAAACATAAATCCTATTGTTCAGTTATTGATTAATCTCTTTCAAGATAATGCCACTCGAAAAGAAGCACTTGTTATTTCACATTCTCGACATCGATCAAGAAAAAGAAGTGTTCCAAGATCAATTATTCATATCAGAATTCAACCAAGAAAAACTTCTCATTCTGATATAAATGACAAATCCACATATAAATCACCTTCAAACACCAGTAATAGTCAATACAGTCGACAACAAGTATCAAAACAAAGATATGCTTCTCCAAGTCTATGGTCTGATAAAAACTGTCTTACAATTGATCATCATCGGAATATAGAAAAAAAGAAAACAAAGTCAGTTCTAATATTTACTAAAATGAAATATTATTCTTAATTTATTTTTCTCGATAGATATTCAAAACAATGTATCATTATCTCTATTATTGTTAGTATCTTATTGATAACAATAATTACTGCTGTTTCCTTAGCATTATTAATAAAATCAAGAAGAATAGTATCAGGTAAAAGTAAGACAAAATATATGTGACAATTATTTTCTTCTTATAGATCTTCCAGTTCTACTTCGTTGGAACTCTACAGGTATAACAATACTGGGTACAGCAGGTGTATCAGGTTCAGCTCCTAATCAAACGAACCATCCATACGGTTTAGCATTCGATTCTTTAGGTGCATTATATATAGCTGATTATTGGAATCATCGAATTCAAAAACTGATCATAGGTACATCGACCGGTCTAACTGTTACAGGTCAGACAAACGGAGTAATGGGAAATGATTCTTATCATTTATATGAACCGGTTCATATGGCATTTGACTCCAATGACAACATCTATGTTTCAGATAGAAGAAATAGTCGTGTTCAATTTTTCACTCGTGGTAATCAGTCAGGAACAACTGTTGCAGGTATAACAGGTAACTAGCTGTTCTTTTATAAACTTACATTTAAACATAAGATATTCATAGGTTCATCAGGAAGTACCAATAACATGCTGTCTTACATAACTGGTATTGCATATGATTCACAAACTAATAATCTTTATATTGCAGACACTGGCAACAACCGTGTTATGCAATATCAATATGGATCATCAATGGGTAATGTGATTGTGGGAGGTAATGGATATGGTTTAGGCACCTCTCAATTGTCTTCGCCTTATGGACTATATTTTGATACATTTTCAAATAGTTTGGTTATTTCTAATTGCGCTATGCCTAGAATAGTGTGGTGGAGGATTGGTGACAATAATGGAACAATTGTTGCTGGTAATTATTCAACATCTTTAAACGGCCCATTTGATGTGAATCTCGACCCTATGGGTAATATTTATGTGGCTGATGCAGGAAACCATCGTATTCAATTTTTTTTTATCTGGACATTCGGTTGGTAGAACCATTGCTGGTATAACAGGTGTATATGGTACAAATGCGAGTGTATTAAGACAACCCTACTGGGTAATTCTAGACAAGCAACTTAATCTTTACGTATCTGATACGTTAAATCATCGAGTGCAAATGTTTAAACGCTACTGAATCACATAACTTTTTTCATTATTATTTAGCTGTCTTATCTTTATATTCACATTGCAAATTAAAGTATAAAAAAGTGCGTTTGGGGAAGATACAAAAAAGTCAAATATAATCTTGAAAAACCTTATAAAATTAGACAAGACGGATTGTTCCACAAGCAATTCGTGGACCAGCATTTCTAAGATTAATGTAAAAAGAATATTCAATAAAAGTCAATAGTAAATAAAAACTACTAACCCCGTAGTATTGCTTTCGCCTTGTCCTGAATGTCCTCCATCATCAGTCAAATTATGTATCATAAGAGGAAGACCCGTTATATTTCGTGTATGATTAAATCCAACAGATATAACATGATCAACTAATCCAATATACGATCTGCCTTTTGAATCTGTAACAATATTACCCAAATCACCAACATGTCGTTCCATAAGTTGATCTCTCGGCATACCATGAGATGTATCTATCAAACATCAAAATCTCTTCAGAATGACTATCTCGAAATTAAAATTTACTGTATGGATTGAAATGAGTACCAGCAGCTGAACAATTGTGATCATTTCCAATGGGTACTGAATGAATGTGAAAACCCTAATATCATATAGATAGAGAGTAAATTAATAAGTTCTTGTAGATAAACTTACAAGTAATGAATCAGGTCTTAGACCACTAACCATTCCGGATATAACAACACCCCATGCTTCTTCTTGTTCATCGAAATTAATAAATCCTATAGAAGTATTTGTATTTGCAAGAAACATTTCTGCTTGAGCAAGTGTTTCATTTGTTTCTCGCACAAAAAACACAAGAAAAACGAGAAAAATAAGTGTAAATTTCATGTTTTTAGTGGTTGGTGAATATGAAATAAAAAAAAGCGAACGAAGAGTTTATAAAATAATTTCTTATCTCGTTCTTTTTATGTGAACTGATTAAATCTTCGGTTATATCAAAACAAATTTTGCTACACATAAAAATGTCAGAAAATAGTGAATTCATCTCTCGAAACAATTCGACATCCTGAACTATCAAATCACGAAGGACAAACTGCATCGTATATCGTCAAATGGTTACAAGAAGCCAATGCAACACGAATTTTAACTGGAATAGGTGGTTGTGGAGTAGTGGGTCTCTTTTCTGGACCACGAGTGATGTTACGTGCTGAACTTGATGCACTCCCAGTAACGGAAAATGGGCAAAATTTTGTAGCGCATAGTTGTGGTCACGATGGACACATGACGATTTTACTCTTTCAACCAGCTGAAGAAACTGGTGATGGTGCACGAACTGTAATCGAAGATCGGCAATTTAAGGAATTAATAAGACCAGATGTTGCCTATGCTCTTCATAATCAACCTGGTCGACGTTTTGGCGAGATTTCAATACGTGAAGGTGAGGGGTATCAAAGTTCTTCCCATAGAATTTAAGAATTTGCGATTATATATTTAGCTATTTTTATTTTTACATAAAGTAAAACTGAAGCTCTATACAGAAATATGTCCATTACACAAGAATTTTGCCAGAAATGTGAATTGTGCATTTGAATACATGACTTCTATCGGCAAAGAAAAATTCTTATCAGAACTATGTTTTCGGTAGAATTCTTAAATCATATAAGAATTATTTATTTGAATACGATTACCATTTCAATAAACCAAAATTCTTTACAGAATTTTATTTTTATCAAGACTGATCGAATTCTAGTAAAATTCTCCTTTGATGAGCATAATTCGATTAGAATTTGTTATTTCTGAATTAAGATGACCATATTGTTATTCATACAATTTTAGATCGAACAAAATCAACAAATGAACCTATTATTCAAACAGAATACCAAAATTATAGAATTCTGCTTGGGCGGAATTTTGCCACTGCTGCAACGTGAAACACAAACAGCAGGTCTGACTTATAATATAGAATTTCCAGATATTTCAACGATTCACAAGCTACACAAGATGTGATCGACTGTACAAAACAAGTGACATTATTTGATGTTCCTAATCGACAGTCTGTCGTTCTGCTATGTTTCTACTCGGAACAGGTGAAAAGATGTATGTGTTACATGATTCAGCTTATGATTTTCCTGATGGTGTTGAAATCTTTTGGTTATTAGTTCAAAAACATTTATTTCGGAATGGGTGAAAAATGTTTAACAGTGCTTAAATCATCGATAATCGAAAGACTCATGACAGGTTTATGTTGCCCATTGTTTGAATAAACACCATGAAAACCTCCGGTTAAATAACTGATTTTTGATTGTTCAGTTACTTCGTTTTCAACTGTAACAGGTACTTTAAATGAGTTCAATTTAATCTGTTTGATCTCGACACTTTTTTGCGTATGTAGTCCATAAAAAAGCTTGGTAATCCATCCATTGACATACGTGCCAGGCATTCTGCCTGATCTACCCATTCCAACATGTTCAATATCCATGATTTTATTCCAAAACTCGTTATCAACTTTATTTTCATAAGTACGAATCAATTCTTCAATAATCGGCAGTAAACCATCGAGATAACTACTAAAATCTTTCTCTCCAAAAGTACCAAATTTGTTCAAATCCGTAATTTTATTTTTCAGTAAATTCCAGTCTTCTAATGTGCCGAGAAAATGAACATTTCGAATGCCACATCGAGTGATATAACATCGATACTCAAAATATTTTTGAAATGTATCCATAATCGAAATACACGAAAGAAACGATTCGATTTCACCTGTAGTTGAAAAATTCGATGTTAGCAAATCGACAGTTTCATGTTTAACATTTTGCTTAATTTCTAAACGAATACGTCGAAGAAAATCAGGCCAACTAAAATTTAAAAAAATGAGAATATCTATATTTTCGTGGATTTACTCAGGGTCCAATAGTCCGACTTGGACAACAGTCAATTGTTTTCGTTCTTCATGTTCAACGAAGAGATGTCGAAGTTGTTCTGCATTTTCATTGACATATTGACAGAAATAAATGCAAATCATCAGCCAAATATCATCGGGTGACAAAATAATATCCTCATGCGAATTATAAGCACGCATAAATGCGGAAAAAATTGGATGATTTTCGTTAGATGAAGTGTCTGCAAATGAAAAGCGAATATTTTCTCTTTGAAAATGGATCAGGCAAGGTACGAACGAGGGCCGTTGCTGCTAGTATATTGAACTTGATATCTTTCTTTGTTGTTTGAATCATCCATCTGTTTTAACCAGTAATCTTCGGATGGACTATCTTCTGGCAATTTGTCATCGTAATCTGGCTTAATTTTTTCAAGATTTCCATCGATAGTTATTGTGTGATAGTGATTTTCACTTGCAGAAGTCATGACGAAATGAATAATTGTAATGTATGTTACCATTGCTGAAGTCATACTCTGTTGAGGGTAAAAGATGCCGCTGTGCAATTTATTTTTCTATTCTATTGGTTAGTTTTTTTATACTAAATATTTGTTTTTTTTTATAGAATGTCGGAGGAAAATGAATCGATTGAGAAAGAAGTATTATCTCCAATAATTAGTGATATTAGCTGGGGATCTATTGAAATTAAAGGCTTTGGAAAATTCAAGGATGCTAAACTCTATCCTGGTGGTAAGAAACAAATAATTTTATCTTAATCTTGAGAATTTATTGAAATTTTGTTAAAATATGAATGTATAAGCAGTTGAATTGATGAAATCCATCTATTTTTAGTTGTACTCATATGTTTAAACTTTATTGATCCTAATTGATCGCATATCAGGTCATCATCAGTACAAAACCACAACCATACATTTAGCTTGATGTATTATCAAACTTTTAGAAATAAAACAGGGATGAAATTTAGAAAATGAGAACTTAACCGTAAACCTATGACACAAAACAAGACAAAATGAATTCATTTCTTTGCCAAATCTATTGGTTTTGTATCGATGATGACCTGATATGCGATCAGAAAATAGGTCGAAAATTCTACACTTTAATTAGGATCAATAAAATTTAAACATATGAATACAACTAAAAATAGATGGATTTCATCAATTCAACTGCTTATACATTCATATTTTAAGAAACAAATATAAATCATGTTGATCTGAGGGTATTTTTTTGTTTTAAAGTTGCACAAGAATGGGATTGGTCAGTCTCAAAAACGCGTCATGAACCTGGTATTTTACCGGTCGATGTTCAAGATTTACTCGATCAGAATTGTGAAATAATTATTCTATCGAAGGGAATGCACGATAAATTACAAACATCGAAAGAAACAGTCGATTTATTGGAAGAAAAAAATATGAAAAACGATCAGGATTATTTCATTTTATCTACAAAGAAAGCAGTCGAACTTTATAATGAATTTGTTGAAAAGAAAAAGCGTGTTGGCGCATTAATACACTCTACTTGTTAAAAATCTCTTGTATTTTGTTTTTATTAATCACGATTGAATATATGTTCTATGCAGTACAATAGCGTGCAACTGTCGGAGGATTAACAAGACCATAGACATAGAATGAACCGCAATTGGTAACGTATATTGTATTAAAAACAGGACATATGCTAGTTGTAAATGAATAGCATACAATTCCACTAACAGTACTGCCAAGTGATGGCATTGTTGAAACATACCATCCGGTATATATGGTATCACAATTATATCCTCCAGGAGACCATGTAACTATTTCAGTTCCAGCTAAACCTGTAAAACGAACCCATGTAGTCGTTGTACCCAGCCAATTATCCATCTGTGATCCAGATGTATATGTAGCTAGACGTGTTGGATCACTATTTGTTGTATAGGAAAAACATTGTGCTGGCAGAGTAATGCTCGTTGTTGTTGTCGTTGTTGTCGTAGTCGTGGTTGTCGTAGTCATATTGTTAATAATAATCAATCGATAGGCACTGATGCCTGTCAGTATCAAAGCTGCCAGTGTGGCGAATATACTATAGCATATTAGTAAAACATTTGAACGGTTGTTACTCCTATTCGGTAATGGTAAAATCGATATTTGTGGTTGAGATAGTAGTACAACCTAGTACAAATAGAGGATATTTGATTTCTTTTGAGAGTGAACGTATAAACCTGGGGATTTTTGAGAGTGGATGGAGGTTTTGAAACGAATGAAATAGACGTACGTTGAAAGCGCTCCATCGAGAAACAAAATTTAGTGCATTTCTTCTTTTTTTTTTATAGCAACAGCAATCATTTGTTTGGTTTTGAACTTATTTGCATAATAAAATTCTGTAATCTCGTTTTCTTTTTGTTTGTACAGTTGATAGAATCTTGTTTTTGTGGGTCATTATGCAAAACACAAAACGAGATAACAAAATATGTGAGTTGCCAGTACAAAATTATTGTTTGAACTCGTTCAGCTGCTATATAAAGCAGAAGTTAGTAACTACAAAATGATATCAGTGATAGAATCTATTTGAATTCTGCTTAAATATGCAGTAGGAGCTAGTTTTTAAATTCTACAGATCCTCGATAACGGTTATTGGATTGATGAAGAATATTGATAGATTCAAGTTTTAAGTATGACATGTATCTTTTCTTTTCCTTATATTATAATAAAAAACGTGTTTAATTGGCAAAAGGCACTACTCACATATATAAGTTTCATCAAATCGAGAGAACTGCCTCATTAGATCTCTATTGAATATTATTTTGTTACAATAATGTAAACTATACAAATATTCTGACAAATAAACAAATATGCAGCCTGTCAGGAAGGTTTAGCAACCTCTAGCTGGACATTAAACCTTATTGCTAACGAAAAGAAACATTATAAATGTGCGAACGTTCGATCTTGTGTAAAACAATCGAAAAAAGAAAAAATATCGAATACAAATAGCAGCACTAAGTGAAACGTGTATAAAGATATTATCTTTCACTATAAACAAAAAGCAGTCAAGAGAAAACGAAAAAATCTAGCTGCTATAAACGGTGTTGTTAATCAAAACGAACAATCGATAAATTAACATATAAACCACAAGGAATCACAAATCATGTGGGAATGCGAGGACATGGTGTATCCAGAACGAAATCAAATAAACAAACTGATGGTTTTACACCTACTAGAATTGACCTATAGAATATTATTTAAACTATATATATATAGAGGATAATAGACTGATGAAAGTCTCTGCTCAATCCTAGTACCGATCAACGCAATATTCATCGAAAAGGACAATAGACATTTCTTTTTTTGTATTTGTTTCTCACCCCACACCGGTAGCGGTAAGGGTCTATAAATAAAATAAAAACAAATATGAGTCACATTTCAATCGATTTCGCCTTTATTACTTATTCTTTCATCTTTATTCACCATGAAAAGCGTCTGAACCGTAACGAAACGTGCTTAAATTACAAATCATCGAAGAGAACGGTAAGATAAAAACATTTTTCCTTTCTGTCAACCACACAAAACGTGACGCATTCTCACGTTTCAATTCGAATCCTCGTCATTCTTTCTCTTAACATTAACAAAAACACATCGAATAAAAGCAAATAGCAATGTCAAACAACGATTCAATCGCAGAAATTTTAACGAATTTAAAAACCGGTTGTATTTTAACCCAACGAGCACACGAAGGCGGCAAACACCCTCATCATTTCTTTCTTCACCAACACGAGCAATTCATTACTTATCATCGAGAAGATAACAAACGCCCACCACCATCGCGTTGTAAGTTTTTCAAACTACTGTGATTTTCTTTTTTCGTATCATTAATCTGTAGATTATATTCATCAAATCGATGATGTTCGAACTGGATTCAAAAGTCGAACATTCGCTCGACTTGTTCGTCATCGTTTGATCGAAGAAAATGAAGTATAATTTTTGTTTTCTATTTTCGATATTTGAAATGCAAATCTCTTAGGAACCATGTGCATTTTCGATATTTTATAATAATTATCGAGATGAATTGCATTTAGTGGCCAAGGATGAAAAAACACGAGACCAATGGGTGAATGGTTTACGATATTTAACTGACGATCATAAGAAGAAACGACAACGACATGTGATTAACGAAACGAAGTCAGATTACAAAAAAAAACATTTTCGTTTGACTAAACACTTTGAATGTTTTAGTTGGATTATGAATTATTTCTATTTGGCGGATAGGGATAATTCAAATCAATTATCGAAACAGGAATGCAAGAAATTACTTGTGGATATACTCAATGCGAATGTATCGACGAAGGAATTCGATCAGCTTTTTCAAGTATTGACATTGAGTTGATTTTGTATGTTTACGAGAGTTTTTTTGGTTTTAGCTATCGGATAAAAGTGGCGAAGGACTTTTAAATGCGGATGAGTTTATTGAGTTCTTTCATCGACTTATTCGTCGACGAGATTTATACGTAATCATGCAAAAATATGTTGACAACCGAGAAGAACAATCGATGGATCAAATTTCGATGAGTGTTGGAGAACTTTTAGAGTTTCTTCAAAATGTTCAACAGGTAATTTCAGATTCTACGATCTCGATTACCCGGAGTAGGACCAAATTTTAGTCATAGTTCGTCACTATTAGTGATTTCTGAAATCAATGTTTTTTTGACCTTTGGACATGATTCTTACTGAAATTCAGATTCTTTGATCACGATTGCCTAAGGCTGGATCAATTTTCAGTCATCGTTGACTAACATTAATGATTTCTGTAATCAATGTTTTTTTGACCTCTGAACACGATTTTTATTGATATTCAGATTCTCCGATTTGGATTACGTTTCAGCCATTGTTCGTCACTACTAGTGATTTCTGAAATCAATGTTATTTTGACCTTTGGACATGATTCTTACTGAAATCTAGATTTTTCGATGTCGATTACACGGAGTCCGACCAAATTTTAGCTATCGTTCATCACTCTTAGTGATTTCTGAAACCGATGTTTTTTTGAGCTTAGAAGATGATTTTTAGTGAAATTCAGATTCTTCGATTGAAATTACTTTTGGTCGGACTAAGTTTCAGTCATCGTTGATTATGATCAGTGATTTCGAAAATGAATGTTTTTTTGACCTCTGAACACGATTTCTGCCGAAATTCAAATTCTTCAATCACAATTACTTGGGCGATTCGTGAATTCTGAATTCAATGTTTTTTTGACCTCTAAAAACGATTTGTATTGAAATTTAGATTCTCCGATCTCGATTACGTTTCAACCATAGTTCATCACGATTAGTGATTTCTGAAAAGAAATGTTTTTTTCACCTTTGACTACGGTTTCTGCTGAAATTTAGATTCTCGGATCTTGATTACCTAGGGTAGGACCACGTGTCATCAATAGTCGGTGATTATTAGTGATTTCTGTAATCAATGTTTTTTTGACCTCAGAAAACGATTTATATTGAATTATCTAGCGTCGAACCAATTTTCAACCAACGTTCTTTAGAATCAGTGATTTCGAAAATGAATGTTTTTTTGACCTCAGAAAACGATTTATACTGAAATTCTAATTCTTCGATCTCCACCTGTCAGTAATAGTCGGTCATTAGTAGTGATTTCTGTAATTAATGTTTTTTTGACCTTTTGAACATGATTTCTATATAATCTGAGTTATCTAGGATCGGACCAAGTTTCAACCATCGTTGATTATGATTCGTGATTGTTTTTTTGACCTTAAATGAAAACAGAAAGGATTGTTTTCATCTGATCGTTGATACAGTCGAGAAAATGTTTCTGATTTCTATTTTGATAGCAAATGGTCATCAAATCACCACCAAAAGAATCGACACGAGATTTTGTTTTGGAAACAATCACAAGACCGGAACAAGCTGAAGAGTTAATTCAAGAATTCGAGCTAAATCCTAAACTACGAGATCAAGGAAGATTGAGTCTCGATGGATTTCGAAATTTATTATTATCCGAAGATTTCGATCTCATGAAACCATGGTGTGCACGTTTCGTTTACCAAGATATGACAAGGTTCTTATTGCTCTTCAAACCAAACAACCCCTAGAAAATCCTTTATTTTTCAGGCCATTAAGTGATTACTACATCAAAACATCGCATAACACGTACGTTGGAGACATAAATTTCGATTCTATTTCTATCGATTTTCATAGATATTTATTTAATACACAATTAACCGGTGATAGCAATCCCGAAGCATATAATCGAGTGTTGAGTAAAGGTTGTCGAGCTGTTGAAATCGATTGTCATGATGGAAATAACGGTCGTCCGATAGTTAAACACGGTTTTACCATTGTTCGACCGTGTTTATTCGAATCGATTATTCGTTTTATTGAACCAAATCTTTTCAAAACATCACCCTATCCCGTCATCTTAGATATCGAAAATCATTGTTCACTCGATCAACAATACGAAATGGCACGAATCCTCGTCGACATTCTCGGAGGTTAGTTTCAATATCGAATACTATTCATAGAAAATACTCTCTATCTAGATCAATTGATCACTGAACCATTATTTAGCGAAAATTCAGCTGTATTACCATCGCCTGAAGATCTCAAATATAAAGTTCTCATTCGAGTAAATAAAAACAATTTTTTTTAAATTTATAACTGTCTGCCATTCGCAGGGTGTCAAACTTCCTGCACCGATTACAATTCCGAGATTACTCACAGTTCAAGCAAATGCAGACGAACCAAAAGTATGTTGAATATCGAATACAACTGTAATTCCCTCGACTGTAAGGAGGGTCATATGAAAAAAATTCGTTTCTCTATCTGTTTGCATTTGGGGTCAAAAGAACATCGGTTTTAAAAACTCATAATAGTGACCAATGATTATTGAAACTTAGTCAGATCCTAAGTTTTTCGAGGTCAGGGAGTCCGAATATGAGTCATTCTTGGGTTCAAAGGTCAAAAAAACATCGATTTAAGAAGCCACTAATAGTGGTCAATGATGATGGAAAGTTGGTCTGAGCCCAGATAATCGAAGTTGGAGAATTTGGAATTTGAGTATAAATCGGATTCAGAGGTCAAAATAACATCGAGCTTAGTAACTCCTAATGGATGAGAAATGATAGTTGGAACTTAGTCGGACTCGGGAGAATCAGAATTTAGAATTTGAAAACCGAATAGCTGCAAAATGATATCAGTGATAGAATAAAATTCTACAGATCCTCATCGTTTACTGACATTTTGAAAAATTTTCTAAATTTTAGTCTAAAACCCACGGTTTATCCGATCTGTTTGTTTACCTTCAAAATGTTCCGTTCCGTGAATATGCTCATGCGAAGGACAATTACACGTGTTGTCATTCGGCGAATATTGCAGAAAAACATTTGGATCGCGCGATTCAATCGGATCCAATTGGTTTAATAAAACAATCTGTCAAATCATCGCTTCGAATGTATCCCGATGGTTTGAGACAGGATTCAAGTAATCCAAATCCTATTCTACCTTGGAATTTCGGCGTGCAAATGGTCGCTTTGAATTACCAATACGACGATTCCAAAATGTCCTTATCCTACGGTAAATTCCTCGACAACGGAGGCTGTGGATACGTTCTCAAACCGAGCTATTTAATCGATGCTGATAAAACTCTATTCAATCCATTGAGATACATCGTTCGACCAGCGATTCTCTCGGAAACAATTCCTGAACATTCTCAACGTTTACGAATCACGATTATCAGCGGACAATTTCTGCCTCGATCAAGTGAAACGACGAGTGATATACCGGATTGTTATGTCGTTGTTTCGACGCATGGAATTGCTTGTGATGAGAAATCATTTCGAACGAAAACGATTGATAATAATGGCTTCGATCCTCAGTGGAACGAAACGTTTGAAGTTGATATTCATTTCTCTCAAATGTGTCTCGTGAGATTCAATGTTTACGATAAGAATATCATTGGAAAAGACGATCGATTGGCGTATTTCTGTTTGCCATTTACAGCCATGCAAACAGGATATCGACATGTTCATTTAAAATCAAGACATAATTCATTAACCTACGCTACTTTATTTGTCTTTGTTGAAATCAATCATATTTGTTAATAAACATAACACCCTAACAGATCTTTGTATTAAAAATCTGATTTCCAGGAAACGTTTTGATTAAAACCAGCTTCTGTTTTTTCTAAATCTAGACATTGTTCACTATAACGAAAACCTATTTGATCAGAGATTATATAAGCAAAATTTCGAAGTTATTTCTATTGAGTGAGTTCAACGAATTAATACAGTTTTTAATCAAATATCATCGTCTCATTCAATTAATTCAACAGAATTTTTCATAACACTACTGATCATCGGTAATCGAGGGGTATCAAAGTTCTTCCCATAGAATTTAAGAATTTTGCTTATATATATTTAGCTATTTTTATTTTCACATAAACTAAGTGAAAAGAAAAGTGAACCTCTATACAGAAATATGTCCATTACACAAGAATTTTGCCAGAAATGATAATTGTGTATTTGAATACATGACTTCTATCGGCAAAGAAAAATTCTTATCAGAACTATGTTTTCGGTAGAATTCTTAAATCATATAAGAATTATTTATTTGAATACGATTACCATTTCAATAAACCAAAATTCTTTACAGAATTTTATTTTTATCAAGACTGATCGAATTCTAGTAAAATTCTCCTTTGATGAGCATAATTCGATTAGAATTTGTTATTTCTGAATTAAGATGATCATATTGTTATTCATACAATTTTAGATCGAACAAAATCAACAAATGAACCTATTATTCAAACAGATTATTTTCGAAGAAGTGCTGATGCGTTAAATCTAAATCTTGTCTTAGTTTTATCTACCCAGATCTATCGATACGACTGTCCGTATTTGGTCATAATTTTGCAACTATTAAGTAAACGGTCAGTATTTGCCAAAAATATTTGACACCGTAATACCATTACTGTAGCTCCGTAATTCTGTGTATTCGACTCTGCTTTATATCATAAATTCGTGGTTAACGACCGTATTGTTGGTTATTTTTTTTGTGATCACCTATGAACTTTCTTATGCTGCCTAGAAATTCAACGTTCATTTTAAAAGTTTTATTAAAATTTTCAAAAACTTATTTCTTGATACTAAATTCGAATCTGATGTTAGTTTTCGATGAAAACGATTTTTTACTATTGAAAAATGACATTTTTCTCAAGTGAAATTTAATTTCCAAATAGTAGCTATTTTACATCTTTAAAAAAAGAAAATAAACTCTAATCTTCTTACGCTAGTTTTTTTCGTGTTTCTTCACATTTTTTTTATTAAGATCCTTCATAAAAGGGTACCGTTCGTACACCTGTCTATTGAATAAACATTATTCATAATCAAAAAGAAATGGTTTTATAAAATAATCATAATGTGAAACATTGCAGGTTTTATAGAGCACTTTCACGAAAAGAGAATGACGTGTCGAATCGAACGAAGCCAACATTTTTTTTTCTTATTTTTTAGAAAAGTAACAGCGAATGAGTGTTGTTGGTTCAATATTTCGTCGACGAATTCTGTTCTATATTCAATTCCTATGTATTCTAATTTTGATTATTTATTATCTCGGATTTCGAACAAAAACACAAATTGAAGTCGATTCTCAATATGTTATTCCCACGGAAAATTTCACTTGTGTTAAAACGAAATATTTGCTCCATCTCGTTCAAACAACAATTTGTGTTCACGACCAACGAGATGCTCTTAGCAATCAAGTGAGACGAGATAAAATATGGGAAGAACATCTACTAATTCCGTTGTTTACCATTCTTATACGATATCCTCAAATGAGTTTTATCGATGCTGGTGCGAATGTCGGAGGTTATACGATGTTTGCAGCTTCGTTCGGTCGATTTCATCGAATGTTTTCAACCGAATACGAAAAGCTGTACAAATCGAAAAACTCGAGGACAAAGTCGTGCTTTTTCCCAATGCGATTTATTTAGAATCTGGAAAATATTTAAGAATCAAATCCGATCCATTCAATGTTGGATCACAAGCCATTGTCCCTGAGAATGCGTTGAACGGCACGAATAACGATCCGTATATCGTCAAAACAATGCGATTCGACGATATTTTACCGGTTTTAAAAGCAAATAACATTCGAAATGCGATTATGAAAGTTGATATTCAATGGTCAGAAGCTTTTCTTTGTCTAACTGCAAATCAAACATTTGATTACGTCAATATCCCTGTTGTACTCATGGAATGGGATCCTGTTCCACATCATCGACAACGAATGAAAATCGTCATCGATTATTTCACTGCTCGTGGATACACACCCACCGTTGATCTATGCAAGATTCTCAATATCAGTCAAGCTTTTCAATCATGGCCAGGAGATATGTTTTGGATAAAATTAAATCAATCAGAAATTTGTTAGGACTGTCCATCTTTTTCATTTATTTTCTCTACTGATGATGACACAAATGTGACAATAAACATAGAGTGACAAATATCAAACTGGTACCAGTTTTAAAGCTTGCGTGTCAAAATTATTTAAGAATAGAAATTTGAAAAATTTGACAGATTGATTATGTGCATGAAAATTTTCATTTTGAAAATTCTTTCTGAGTAATATCTCAAATATTGTCATTTAAAAATAGTCAGAAATCAGGAATCTACTTTTGAATTTAAATTTTGAAAATTTTCATATGATATATAGATCTGACTGTGATTAATGATTGTTAATAAGAAATCAAAAATCAGGAATCTACTTTTGCCAGTAGTGTCCGATTTGAAAGTTGAATTCAATTGAAATTTCAACTTTCAATTGAAATTATTTTCTTCAATTGAATTTTCAATTTTCAATTTTCAATTTTCTACGTTCACAAAGAGACGCCCTCACCCTCATTCTGGTACTATGCCCTCCGTTCACAAAGAGGCGCCCTCACCCTCACCCTCAAGTTGAAAATTGAAAATTCAATTGAAGAAAATAATTTTAATTGAAAAATGTAATTTCAATTGAATTCAATTTTCAAATTGGACATGTATGACTTTTGCAAATAAATTTTGAAAATTTCAATTCATAAAATATATTCCTGATTCCTTTGCATTTTACGGGGATGAGTGATTGTGATATAGTGTAGAAATTTTCAAAATTTCACTGATGAAAGTAGATTTCTGATTTCTGCTCTGAGATTTAGGCAATGTTACTCAAGAAATGATATCATCATTTTGGAAATGATTGGTTGTTATTTGCGAAAGTTATTTTCTGCTTAAAAATCTCAAATGAAGAGAGGTCATTTTTTGAAAACTGGTTCCAGTTTGAGATTTGTCATGACCTCCAACTAAACACTGATTTTTGTGTACTCAAAAAGAAGTGTTGAGTACACGATAATTTCCTCAAGGAGACTGCGATCGACCTGAAATTTTCTGCAGCGTTTAATCTAATAAATATCTCAGTCGAGTTCGAAGATGGGCCCGATCTGATTTTCAGCATGAACATCGATATTTCCCATTGGTTTTATGAAAATATGAAAACTTTGCAAATTATCAGTTTTTTAGTTTAATCAATATAGATTCAATTTTACTTTATCTTTATTTTCAAATATTTTTCGTGAGTATAACTTATTATTATTGAGAGTCTGTAGAATTCTTAGCAGAATCTAATCTCATAACCAGAATTCTATTTCTATTGTCAGTAATTTTATTCTATCACTTATACGATGTTTGCTGCTTGTTTCGGTCAAATATGAAAAGCTATACAACTCGAACGAGTTCGTTTTCTCAATGTAAATATTTGAGAATTGGATCTCAAAGATTAATTATCGACAATAGCTCGGAGAAATCCGATCGATATTAACGAAACGAAATATCCAAGCTGCTGTTATGAAAGTTGATATATTCCTACACGAGATTAACCACAAATGTTCGTTTTTAAATAAAAAATATTTGATTAAGCTCGTTTTTTTGTCACACGTAATCTGATATTTCGTTCCGATTAATAAATATTTTCTTTTTCGATATTCTATAAATG
>Ga0209935_1001864_pt1 | contig 29664 bp, 40 predicted proteins | sample ThiBio_1000_plan_2_FD_183958 | JGI IMG/M metagenome (GOLD analysis project Ga0209935, IMG submission 183958) | Wastewater bioreactor microbial communities from Cape Town, South Africa - Thiocy_cont_1000_plan (SPAdes) | ecosystem: Engineered > Bioreactor > Thiocyanate-remediating >...
CAATCAATCAATCAATCAATCAATCAATCAATCAATCAATCAATCAATCAATCAATCAATCAATCAATCAATCAATCAATCAATCAATCAATCAATCAATCAATCAATCAATCAATCAATCAATCAAATCAATCAATCGACAAACATCAAATCGACAAACATCCAATCGATGACTCATGTTCAACGACCAAATGAGAGAGAGAGTACCATGATCGAGAGTGAGAAACACTGACGAGCCATCAGTGATTCCAATCGATGAGAGAAGTTGATCATCGTGTTCGAGAGCTTCGAGATTGATGTCGACGAAGAGCAACGTGTGAGTGGTTGATGTGATGTCGAGTTGGCGATTGATTGTTTGCTTGAGACCTCCGACTCTTCCCCATCGAGAAACCTCGACTCGAGTTCGTCCTCCTCCAAGCGAGAGAGATCGATCAACAAACACATTGATCGTTGATTCTGCGAGAGACACGCATCCATCATCAAGTCATTCATTCATCATCATGGTGGTGGTTGTGGGTCAGCAAACACGATATCGATTGATTGAAGAGCAACAAGAAACGAAGAGAGAAAGAGATCATGAATGCAAACACGAGAGAGAGAGAGAGAGAAGCAATGGAATGATGCACACCAATCAATTGCTTGAGCGATGGTGTCTTGGCGACTTGTGCTGCTGTTCCTCGTGCTTGTGGCCAAGTCTGTCGAAGAAACGAGTCAGTGAATGGCGATTTGGAGTGATCAACATCAAGGATCGTGTTCGACGCACCGAAACCACTGTGGTATCGGCTCCTCTCTCGAGAAGCAATCCAACAACTGATTCGTGACCATTCAAAGCAGCACAGAACAATGGTGACGAGTTATACGTGTTTGCAGCATCGATGGAGGCTCGTCTCTCGAGAAGCAATCGAGCAACTGATTCGTGACCATTCCAAGCAGCAAAGTGCAATGACGTCGCATTTTCGTTGTTTGCAGCATCGATGGAGGCTCCTCTCTCGAGAAGCAATCCAACAACTGATTCGTGACCATTCCAAGCAGCAAAGTGCAATGACGTCGCATTTTCGTTGTTTGCAGCATCGATGGAGGCTCCTCTCTCGAGAAGCAATCGAGCAACTGATTCGTGACCTTCCCGAGCAGCAAAGTGCAATGATGTCCAGTTATCGTTGTTTGCAGCATCGATGGAGGCTCGTCTCTCGAGAAGCAATCCAACAACTGATTCGTGACCATTCCAAGCAGCAAGGTGCAATGATGTCGCATTATCGTTGGTTGCAGCATCGATGGAGGCTCCTCTCTCGAGAAGCAATCCAACAACTGATTCGTGACCATTCGAAGCAGCAAGGTGCAATGATGTCGAATTATTGATGTCTGCAGCATCGATGGAGGCTCGTCTCTCGAGAAGCAATCCAACAACTGATTCGTGACCATTCCAAGCAGCAAAGTGCAATGGTGTCCAGTTATCGTTGTTTGCAGCATCGATGGAGGCTCGTCTCTCGAGAAGCAACCCAACAACTGATTCGTGACCATTCCGAGACGACACATTCAATGGAGTGTCGCCATTTGAGTTGGTGTTGCGCCATTCGATACTGGCGCCTTGATCAAGAGCAAGAGCGACTTGATGTTGGTCTCCTCGATTCGCTGCATCCCACAACTTCTTTCCAAGACGATCAAGTTCTTCGTTGGATGTCATGGCTGAGAGCTCCAACACACCAACCAAACACCACCACGACGAGGAGACAACAAGCACAGCAGCAGCGAGCGAGGCAAGGCGACAGAGCAAGTGCCTCGACAAACCCCAACCAACCAGAACAGAGCAAGATCAACAACCACGACCAACACCAACACTCCCAAACACAAAGAGAGAGAGAGCCTTGGATGAGCCTCAACAACAACAACCACGACGACGAGACGAGCAGCACCACGAGCAGCAAGCAACACCACGACGACGAGACGAGCAGCAGCAGCAAGCGAGGCAAGGCGACAGAGCAACAAGCAGCGCAACAAGAAGCCGAACGAGAGAGGAAGAAGAGGAGGGCTGCTCCAGAGTACAGCAGTGGAGGCTCTTGGGGAGCCTTGCGCAGGCAGTGCTCTTTCTCTCTCTCGTTCCTTCTGCTCCTCTCTTTCTCTCTCTCGTTGCTCTTCTGCTTCTGCTGCTCGTGATTGCGACACTTCTCAGGCCAGGGAGGGAGAGGGAGCAGCGAGGCTCGCCGAGAATGGGCGGCTCGTGCTATGACCTGGACCGCGAGCAGGAGTACCTGCCGGCGCTGCTGGTGCTGTTCTCGTCGTCGATGGTGGTGCTGTACGACGTGGCGCTCACGCTGCCGACCGGCGCGCTGTACATGACGTTCGTACGCTGAGCCACCCAGCTGTCCATCCATCGCCCGATCAATGGTTGCGGATGCTGATCTTCTGGGCGTAGCTGCTAGATGCACGGAATGCCACAGATGAGATCACAGCACCCACGCCAATCGGAGGATTGTACTACGGCATCGCGATGGTACATTCCCACATCGAGCCAGCAACATCGAACCTGTAGCATCGAGAATCTCATCGATCGACTCTCGTAGAGCTGCTTTGCATTGCTGCAATGCTTGGGCACTCTCACAGGTCCACGACTCTCGCAATCGATCGGGCACAAGACCTTGTTGCTGTTCTTTCTGCTGTGCACCATCGTCGGCAATCTGCTGTACGCCTCGAGATTCTCGCTGCTGCTCGTGATTCTAGGTCGAGCGATCGCTGGGTTCGGAGCTGGTACGAGAGCTCCTTCCCTTCTCTGCGTTCGAGAATCTGGGTTCATTTGAGGGTGCCGTGCTCGAGCAGCTTCGTTGGCGATGATTCCGAACTTTGTGGTCTTGACGGTGGTCGTCGAGGAACGACCGCAGTACATGAACATCTTTCGCTTGATATCGAACATTGGCCTGATCCTTGCGCCTTGTACGATCTCATTCTCTTTAACGCGGCACTGCAATGCGAGCGAAGCGAGGCGATTGTGTTTCTCACACGGAAGGAATGCAGTGACAGCGACGGCGTTGTCGTATCTCGATGTCATGGTCGAAGGCTTCGAGATCGATCAGCTCAATGCGCCAGGATTGTATGCGTGAATCCACATCGCTCTCGCCTGAAAGCATCGAATGCCATTCACGCAGATACCTGACATTGGATGCTTGCTATCGCATTGACAGTGCCACGGCAATACTGGCAGGCGTTGTGTTCCTGCTGGCGATCTTCCTCTTCCAAAGCCCGCCACCAAAAGGTTCGCGACTCTTCTTCCATTCGAGCCATGATTCGAACGAACGGCAACATCGTCTGATGCGCCAGACTCTACGTCGGCACATCCTGCAGAAGTACAGCGAATGCAACATGCCATGAAGATGTCGTCGATCTTCTTCTCGCGTGGTGTCGTGGTCGTGTTCATCTGCAGTGCATGCAATGGCGCCCTCGGCACCTCGTACGAGTTCATGACGGCACCCATCACGCAGGCGCTGTTCGGCTTCGAGCCGTTCGGCACCTCGCTGCTGATCCTCGCCATCGCGCTCTCTACCATCTTCACCATCACGTGTCTCTCGTTGGCGCAGCAGCTCCGGTGGATCGCAACGATCGGCGAGCGCTTCTGGCAGATCGAGAGCTACGTGGTCATGATGCTGGGCGTGCTGATGTGCTACGCCGGAGTGCAGCACTACTCGCCGTTCCCACAGAACCTGCGCATCGTGTTCTTTTGTGTCGGCCTCGCGATCGAGATCAACGGCTGGACGATGCTGACTGCCACGCTCAATCCGCTGCTGTCGCGGTTGGTGCCAGCTAGAGACCGCGTACGTTCCCTCATCGATGCCGCCATCCCTCACTGACTCACTCTCATCGGGCTGTAGAATGTCACTGCTGCTTGCCTGCCAATCGTGTCGTTGGTCGGCCGAGGCGCTGGCCCGCTCATTGCCTCGTCGCTGATGCTCACCGACTACTATCCGTCGTCGCTGTTCTTTGCCCTGTTCGCCGTGTGCCTCGCGGTCTTCATCCTGGTGGCGGCGTCGTGGAAGCAGCTGGCGTCGCGAGCGTGGCGACCGCTGCTGCGTGAGGAGGACACGCGCGAGCAGATCAACGACTCGGTCTCGATGCCGCACCTGTCGGACCCAGACTTTTCGGAGAGCTCGCGCTTCTATCAACAACAGCAGCAACAGCACCAGCAGCACCAACAATCGCACTCCGTATGATGATGATGGCGCAGCGCAACGATCGAGCATGTGTATTATTTGTACATGAACCTTGTGTCGCAATGTATTGTATCGCTGAGAAACGACTACTACGTTTTACTCGTCGTTGTCGTCGTCGTCGTCGTTCCAATCGATCCACGAGCCCACGCCACGTTTGACGGCCTCGTTGTAGAGGAACTCGCCCGACGCAAGGTCCTCGACGGCCAAGCCCAGCGACTTGAACAGCGTGATGTCCGTGTGGCTCGTGCGACCAGGCACCTTCTGCGACAGCACCTCGGGAATATCACCGAGGTAGTGGTCGTCAGTGATCTCGCCGGCACGCAGTGGAATCAAGAAGTCGCCCGCCTCGCCGTAGAGCGACTCCTTGCGATCAGAAAAGAGCCGCGAGCGCTGAATGGCATTCGTATCGAGCTCGCGAGCAAAGGGAGTGCACGATCCAACAGCCTACATTGCCAGTACTCGTGTCAATCAAACAATCGAGCAATCGAGTCGAGGTGTTTGCGATGAGTGTACATTGATATGGCTGCCTGGCGCCAACCACTCGCCCTTGACCACGGGAGTCTGTGCTCCAGTACACGTGCACACAATGTCGCAGTGTTCGACTGCCTCCTGTGCCGTCGCAACCGCAACGACTGCCACACAATAATCCAGTCAATCGCTACGAGAACGAGCGATTGCCAGCCAATTCACGTACACTGCACCTGAGGATACTTGGGCACAAAGGTATCCACGAGCTTCTGTGCCTTCTCATGCGCTCGAGCCCAGATTCGCACGCTCTCGAGCTGTCGCACACAAAGCATCGCCTCAATGTGCGTGGCAGCCTGAATGCCCGAGCCGATGATGCCACAGGTCTTGGCGTCGTGTCGAGCGAGGAGATTCGTAGCGACAGCACTCGCGGCAGCAGTTCGAATCGCTGCATTCAATCGTAATCAACGTGTGGTCGTTGTTATCAGCAAGCGAGTGAAGGAGGTCTGCGATTGGATGGATGGCACAATTCACGGACCAGTGATGGGTCCAGCATCGATCAAGGCCTTGATCAAACCCGTTCGTTGGTCGCACAGAACCACGAGGCCTTGATGCGTGTCGATCTAATCGTCGCCACATGACAATCCAAATCTCATTCAGCATATTGATTCGATCTTGAAATGGATGGATCGTTGTTCATACGCCTGCTTGAGCATTGGCATGCACGATGTTGATGAGCTTGAGACCAAAGACCTGATGCGACGTCAGTTGCGCTGGCATCGTGATGAACAGGTCCGGAGGTGCCTCGTGATGCTCGTGCTCCTTGAGAGGCGCCATTCGAAGCACCGATCGAAGTGGTTGGATGGCCTATCGCACGTTTGTTAAGGTACGAGATTCACGGTGCCGATTGATCGATGTACGCACTTGATTCGACGCGAGACTCTCGAAGGAGCTTCGGACGCAATCGATACAATCCTTCATCGAGAGAAGTCGACGAACGGCGCCAGCTCGAAGAAGCAGAATCTTGCACGGTTGTGTAGCCATTACGATGATTGAATGGGAGATCTCAAGCTACTCTGATACTTATCTATCCAATGATTGAATGCGGTATCAAGTGATACTGATAGTTATCTATCCAACGATTGAATGAGAGATATCTCAAGCGATACTGATACTTATCTATCCAATGATTGAATGCGAGATATCGATATTGATACTGATAGTTATCTATCCAACGATTGAATGCGATATCTTGATACTGATACTTATCTATCCAACGATTGAATGTGAGAAATCAAGCGATACTGATACTTATCTATCCAATGATTGAATGCGATATCAAGCGATACTGATACTTATCTATCCAATGATTGAATGCGAGATATCAAGCGATACTGATACTTATCTATCCAATGATTGAATGCGATATCTTGATACTGATACTTATCTATCCAACGATTGAATGTGAGAAATCAATCGATCGCAGCAGGAAGCAAACAAGCGAAGGAGGCGAAGATTTTCGGCGGCGTCGTCTTTCGTTGGACTTTTCCTTCGCCCCTCCTTCGTCTTCTTCCTTCTTCGCCTCCTCCACATCACTCGCGTCTCCTCGTTCGCTGCGTACGCGTACGTGTCGTGTAGCCTCGCGTAGCTCCTATCGCGTGTATGTGTGTGTGTGTGTGTGTGTGTGTGTGCCTGTGTGCTCTGTGGCTCACTCTCTGTCTCTCCAGTGTAGTTGTGTTGTCCTGCCGCTGCTGCGCCTCATCTGAGACGCCATGTCGCTCTTCGACGACGACGATACATACCGAGCGCCAGCCACGTACGTACCCTCCCCACTCTCCCTCACCCACTCCCTCTCTCTCTCTCACTCCCTCTCACTCACTCTCGCTCTATCGTAGGCGCAACAATCTCGGCAGCTTGTTTGCGTCCGATTCGCAACAAGGAGGCAACCAATCCCTGACCTACACGGCTCCCAAGCAACCTCGAGCTCGTTCGAGTTCCACCACGCAATCGGCAGACACGCCGGCCTTGCTGCACCACGCACCCGTCGACTTGTTCCAATAGTACGTCGCGATATCGATGCCCCCACTCTCGCGATATCTCGCTCGTGTGGTGGAGATGTATCCTAACCTACCGGTCATCATGGATCACGCCCCGCCATTCACTCGTGCACGCACACAGCAACAATGCCGAGCGCGCGTACAAGTCGATGGGCCGCGTAGGCGCCGCGATCCTCGGCAGCAAGCCCACCAAGTCCTTCAGCATCGTGTTGTACTACAACAAGACCAAGCAGATCGGCTCGACGCCCATCACCGACGAGCTCTCGTTCATCGTTCAGAACGACACGTACGGCAGCTTCTACGACACGGCTCGTCAGAACTGGTCGCTGCAGTTTGCGAGCGCCGACGCCGCCAACACCTTTGCGACCTACGTCGCCATCGCCAAGTACTGCGTCGCCGCCGAGCCCAAGCTCGTCGTGCAGGAGCTCAAGACGCCCGACAAGGGTCGCGTACGTCGCTATCGGCCTTCGTCATACCCGAGAGCTCCATTTTACTCACGATCTCTCGCTCTCTCGATCTCTCTCATTGATTGTGGTGCATTAGGCCATCGCCACCGGCGACACGGCAGGCGTCAAGTACCGCGGCTGGCTCGAGGCCAACGGCAAGCCGGGCGATCTCTTCGACTCGAACATCGAGGGCTCCAAGACCTTCCGCGTCACGCTCGGTGCCGGCAAGGTGATCCGCGGCTGGGACCAGGGCTTGGTCGGCATGCGCAAGGGCGGCAAGCGCATCTTGGTGGTTCCGCCGCAGCTGGCGTACGGCGCCACCGGCGCGCCCCCGAGGATCCCTCCGAACTCGGTCTTGATCTTCGAGATCGAGCTGTCGCGTGTCAAGTTCGGCTCGGGAGACGACGACGATCGCTCGCCTCCGGTGGCTGTGCCTCCACCACACGCTCCAGCTCCTGCACCAGCTCCAGGTATGTCCTCTCCCCCTCTATCTCTCTCTCTCTATCTCCCCCTCTGTCATTCGAGAGCCTCCGCTGATGATGATGGTGGCGGAATGATTGCAACTATAACAGAGCCAGCGCTTGACGAATCTGCGCATGAGTCTGATGATGAGAAGGCGCGCATCGTCGCCCGCATGGTCAAGCTCGCTGCCAAGCAGACGTTTCCGACTGGCGAAGGCTTCGTTCAGCCGCAGTTGCCACCGCAGCAGCCGCAGCAGCAACAACACCAGCCGCAACAGCAGCAGCCGTACGTCAATGGCCAGGCTTTCGGTCAGCAACAGCAACCGCAGCAGCAGTTCAACCAATTCGGCCAGCCGATTCCGCAACAACAACCGATCCAACAGTTCGATCAGTTCGGTCAACCAATCCCACAACAGCAGCCAGTGCAGCAGTTCGATCAGTTTGGCCAACCGATCCTGCAGCAGCAGCCAGTTCAACAACAACAGCAGCCCGTGCAGCAATTCAACCAGTTCGGTCAGCCGATTCCGCAACAACAGCCCGTGCAGCAGTTCGATCAGTTCGGTCAACCCATTCCGCAACAGCAACAACAGCCCGTGCAGCAATACAACCAGTTCGGCCAGCCCGTCAACCAGTTCGGTCAGCCAGTGCCGGTAGCTGCCACCGCGCCGACCGTGCTCAACCAGTTCGGCCAACCGGTGCCGCTCGCCACTGCATCGCCGGCCGTCTCGCAACCGCAACTCCAGCAGAACCAGCTGGCGGTGTATTCGCGCCCGGCTGCGCAAGCGGCCGCTCCGCAACTCAACCAGTACGGCCAGCCTGTCTCTGCGACGCCGAGCCCGTTTGCCGCGCCGAGCCCATCGCCGTCGCCGTACACGCCGGCACCGACTCCGCAGGTCGACCCGTACCGATCGGCTACGCCTGCCGCCGCGGGCTTCGGTGCCGAAGCGAGCAAGGACGTCGCGCAACTGCTGGACGAGACCGCGCGTCTGCACCACGAGATCAAGGTCACCGTGACCGGTGCCGCGCACAAGATTGAGGACGTATGTAGCGAGCGCTTGGTGAGTGCGCAGCGCAAGCCAGACACGCTTACTGACCATGTTTGCCGCCCGAACAACAGTTGCAAATGAAGATCCGCAGCTCCATCTTTGGCCGTGGTACGTGAGCGGTTGAGAGAGAGAGAGCAAGAGTAGGCTTCCACGCGACGCTGACCTCGAGACGCTGCTGCAGATGAGGCGAAGGAGGGCGCGATCTCGGGCCTGGTGCTGGTGCAAACCGTGCAAAAGATTGTCGAGGACAATGAGCGCCTCAGCCAGGAGTGCAATCTCAAGACGCAACGCATCGACGAGCTCCGTGAGAAGGTCACCGAACTGCTGGAGAAGAACAAGCGGTACGCTCGCTGTACAATGTGTTGCGTGTGTGCTCTTGTCATCACGCATTGAGCTGACGTCAAGCTTGTGATTCGTGGTACGCAGAGTCATCGAGGAGCACTCCAAAATGATGGAGGACCGAAACGACTCGTTGAGCTCGACCTCGGAGCTCAATCGAAAGCAGCTCGCGACCTTGCGCCAAGAGAAGGCCGCCTTGCAAGACGAGCTGCACGAGACCTCGCAATCGCTCTCGGACACGAACCGCAAGCACCACAAGCTTAAGATCACCTACGAGGAGACCGTCGAGCAACTCGATGCCGCTCGTGTATGCCTCACTCTCGCTCTCTGGCTCTCTCTCTCTCTCTTTCTCCGTTCCATCACTCACTCACGCGCTCTCGCGCACACGACGGTTAGGAGGACCTCGCGCACCTTCGCAAGGAGCTTGAGGCGCTCAAGAACGAGCACCACTCGAACGAAGCCAAGCTCAAGGAGCTCAAGGCCAAGCTGAAAGAAGGTACGAACGGCGCACGATCACACCGAGTTGTATGGCACTCACTAATCTCCACGACCCACCTCCATCATCATTGCAGAGCGAACGTCGCTCAAGACGGCCCAGGCCAACAACGAGACTCTTCGCGACGCGCTCGAGGAGGAGAAGACGGCTCGTTCGCGTGCCGAGCAAAGTACGAAGCTTCGCTGCAAGCTCCTCTTCAGTACTCACTTACTCACTCACTCACTCGTGTGTAGCGTTGGAGGAAAAGCGACGCAAGTGGGCTGACGAGAAGAAGGAGATGGAGGCGCATCACGAGGAGGACAAGGCCAGCTCGCTCCGCAAGCTCAAGGCTCAGGTCAAGGAGTTGCAGTACGTGTGCTCTCGTTACCCCGAGCTCCCCGCCTCGGTTTTGGTGCTCACACAGCCGCCTCGTCGTGCGCTTTTGTCGGCAGGCGAAACATGGACTCCACGATCGCCAAGGAGGTCGAGAAGGCCAAGGACGCCGAGAAGGAGAAGTGGACTGCCGAGATCAAAGCGCTCGAGAAGCGACACCAACATCAGCTCGAGGACCACCAGCTCGAGGCACAGCGCGAGCGCAAGAGTGCCGAGGAGCAGGCGGCCGAGCGCGCCAAGGTACGTGGTCACGAACGAGAGCAGTATTTGATCGCGCCAAGCCGCTAACGTATTCGTGTGTGTGTGTGCCCGTGTAGCGTGCGCAACTCGAGAAGCTCAACGCGCTCAAGCAAGAGCACGAGGAGGAGCTCGCTCGCGCCACCAAGAAGGCCTTCAACGACGGAGTACAATCCGGCAAGACTGCTGCTGCGTACGTCATGTGGAATCGCTCGCCCTCTCTTGTCTACGCTTGCCCGCTCACCACCGATCTCTGTGTGCAGCGATGAGCACGAGCCAGTGGTGCGCGAGCTCAAGAAGCAGCTCGCCGACACCAAGAGCAAGCTGCAAGCGGCCCAAGCCGCGCCGCCGCGTGCGGCACCGTCGAGCGACAATGCGGACGCGTCGGCCATCGTCAAGAAGGTCATGAGCCAGCTGTACTTTGCGCTGCGCGACGAGTTCCAAGGCGGCGAGCAGTACTCGGGCGACGAAATCCTCGAGACCTTGATGCAGACCATCAAGTCGGTCACCGTCCAGGTGCTCTCTGGCGACGACGAGGAAGAGGAAGAGGTCGAAGAGGAGGTCGAGGAGGTCGAGGAGGAGGAGGTCGAAGAGGAGCCGGCGGCGGCTGCTGCTGCGAGCCGCGATCTGCCTGCACACACGTCGACCACGAGCGAGCCGACGCCGACATCTGTCTCGGTCTCTGAGCTCGAGCCCGAGCCTGAACCCAAGCCCGCCGAGCACACTACCACCGAGCGTGAGCCCGAGCCCGAGCCCGAGGCCGCTCCTGCAGCCGCCGAGCCCGAGCCTGCAGCAGCACCTGCGCCTTCTGCCGATCACCAAGCTGCCACCTCTGCTCCTGCTGAGGAAGTCGAGGAGGTCGAGGAAGTCGAGGAGGTCGAGGAAGTCGAAGAGGTCGAGGAAGTCGAGGAGGTCGAGGAAGTCGAGGAAGTTGAAGAGGTCGAGGAGGTTGAAGAGGTTGAGGAGGTCGAAGAGGTCGAGGAGGAAGCTGCCGAAGAGACCAAACCAACCGAGGCTCCGGCAGAGGTTGAAGAGGTCGAGGAGGTCGAGGAGGTCGAGGAGGTTGAGGAAGAGGTCGAGGAGGAGGCAACCGAGGAAGCTGCCGCTCCGACTACCGAGCCTGCTCCAGCCCCTGCCGTTGTTCCCGACGAACCGAAGGTTGCCGAGAGTGCCGCCGAGCCCGCCGAGCCTGAGACTACCGCCGAGCCTGCCGAAACTGTCGAGGAAGTCGAGGAAGTCGAGGAAGTCGAAGAGGTCGAAGAGGTTGAAGAGGTCGAGGAAGTTGAAGAAGTCGAGGAGGTTGAAGAGGTCGAAGAGGTCGAGGAGGTCGAGGAGGTCGAGGAGGAGCCTGCCGCTGCCACCGAGCCTGCTCCCGCGCCTGCTGCCGAACCTGCTCCTGCTCCCGAGCCCGTCGTCGATCCTCTCATGGGCGGCAAGGCCGATGACGAGGAGGAAGATTGGGACGAAGAGGAGGGCGGCGATGAACCCAGCGCCCCGGCCGCTCCATTGAACGCACCTCCGGCACCGCTTGACGATCCTCCGTCGGAGCCGCACTCCGAGCTGGAGGAGCCTGAGCCCGAGCCCGAGCTTTCGCCTGAGCCCGAGGCCGAACCTGCGCCTGAGCCCGTGCGTGAACCCGAACCTGAGCCCGAGCCCGAGCCCGAACCAGCACCAAAGGCAGCGGCAGCGGTTGCGGCAGTTCTCGCCGATGATCCTTTCGGAGAGATTGCGCTCCCTCCCAAGAGCGGCAGCAAGACGTCGCTCAGCGCCGCGTTCGACGAGGATGCGCTATTCGGCGCAGTGCCCAAGGCCAAGGCTCCAGCGAGCGAGTTCGACGACATGTTTGGCGGCTTTGGCGGTTCGTCGGGTGGCGCCGCGGCACCGAAGAGCAACCTGTTTGGCGGCTTTGGCGATTCGTCGCCGCCCAAGAAGGCTGCCGCGGCTGCTGGAGGCGAACCGCTCGCGACCGCGTTCGTCGATGACCTGTTCGGCGCCGCGACGCTGGCGTCACCGTCGGCCAGCAGCAAGAAGGCGCCGACGCCAGCCAACACGCCGATCAAGGCCTCGTCGTTCGACGCCAACTCGCTCTTTGGCGGCGACGACGACGAGATGTTCGGATTCGGCAGCAAGGCCACCACGACCACCAAGTCGGCGACGCCCACCAGGTCGACGCCGACCGCGAGCACGGTCAAGAAGGGCCTCTTTGGCGAGGCCGACGACACGGAGGATCTGTTCTCGTTCAAGTAGGCGCACGCAGCGCCGCCGAGAGACTACCGCCAATGCCAACACGTCTATATCTCGCTCTCTCTCTCTCTCTCTCTTGCTTCTAACTATCTACAAGCTATATTCCATATTCAACACCCACCCACCAGCGCCGTCATCGATCTGTTCCTGTTGCAAGCCTGTGCAAGCTGTGCTTCTACTGCGCCAGCCAGCAAGGATGATAATACACACCAGCGCGATAGCGTTTCATCTTTCGTTTCAGATCGGGCGCGAGAAGCGCACGCTACGACGATGGCCGCTGCGTCTGCAGCAGCGCCAGGTTCTTGTATTTGGTCTTTTTGCGTGCCTGGGGAGGTGCTGCTGATATCGTCATCGTTGCTGGCTTGGATGGCGCTGATTGAGCTGATTGAATAGGTTTCGATGATGGTGTCGTTGCTGGCTTGGATGGCGCTGACGGAGTAGGTTTCGATGATGATGCTGGTGCTGCTGTGGATGGAGCTGATTGCGAAGGATTCGATGATGATGTCGTTGCTGGCTTGGATGGCGCTGGTTGAGTGGGTTTCGATGATGATGATGGTGATGACGTTGGTGCTGGCTTGGTGCGAGATGCTGAACCGTGAGCCAGGAACGTGCGGTTGCGCTCGAAGCGTTTGGCGGCTGCCTTGGTGCCCTTGGACGATGCCATCTGGCCGACAATCACTCGCGGGGGAGCACGGTATGGCTTCCAGTCGGGTGGTTTGAGCCATTGCGAAGGCCGGCGAATCGGCCGACCAGCGTAGTCGTCGATGTGATAGCGACCGTGACTCTCGCGGCGTGACAGACACGGATCGAACACGACGCCACTGCATGGAAGAGACGGCGGCAGCGAGGTGGTATCCAGAGTCGGCTCGACGTCGATGGCAGCTTGCGCCAAGCGCTCCTCGAGCTCGAGCTCGTGCTTCTCGTTCGCGAGGCGGTGTTGCAGATCGTCCTCGATGCGACGACGCTTGTGTGGTTGTCGAGCAGCAGCCGCAGCAGGTTGTGCGAGTGGCTCTGGTTCGATAAAGGCCGCCACTCTCGAGCCCCACGAGAACAAGCGCACGCCAGTCGATGGTGTCACGTCTGCACTCGCGTTGTCGTTGTCCTTGTTGTCGTTGTCATCTTCAGAGGTACGAGAGCGTTTGCGTCTGCGTTCGCGACGCGCCAGTCGACGCTCCCACGCGAGCGACGAGACATCCGCACAATCGAGATGCTTCTCGATCGATGAGGTCAACACCTTGGCGAGCTTGAGCTGGAACGGAGCGAGTGTCTCGGGTGCTCCGCGTTCGTCATCATCGTCACCACCAGCACCATCGTCGCCTTGATGTTGTTGTCGACGTTGATCGCTCGCGGTCGAGGTCTTTGATACAGGCACGTAAAACTGCGTCGGCACGATGGTCTCGATCACTGAATTGAGCTGTTGTAAACGAGCGACGCTCTCTTCGTCATCCGAGTCGGACGATGAAGATGCAGGCATGGTGACTGGTGGTGTTCGAGTGAGCGTGAGCGTGAGAGGGAGAAGAACAGAATGGCACACGTGATCTCGTCGATGTTGTTATGGCCTCGATAGCGAGATATCTACAACCAAGCTTACCACGTGGCGAACGGCACGAGAGGATCTGTGCCCGATCGGTGGCTCGTTTACTTCTTCCTTACTTGATGAGAGCGTGAGTGAATGCCCCTCCTGCTGCTGCTGCTCCTCCCTGACTTCCGTCCTGTGGAGCTTGAGAGTTTGTTTGCTTGTGCTCTCTCTCTCAGCGCCGAACGAAAGAGAAGAAAGCAGCGAGCAGGCCCAAAATGGCGAAGGAAATGTTTGACACGCGGCGAGTTGCGGGAAATCCACGTATTGCTCCACTCGATTCCCCGCGCTCTCTCTCTATTCCGCCCTTGAGCATCGATCGTCTGCTCTCTCTATCCTCTCTCTCTCCTCTCTGGCTCTCTCTCTTCTCTCTGCGGTGACTGCGACGTTCGGGTGGGGTAAGAGTGAGAGAGGCAGCGTGGCGCCGCTTGTGTCAGCGTAGTTTCTCTCCTGTCCACGCCGTACACACGACCCATTCCTGTCGCCGCCCTCGCTCCCTCTCGTCTGATCTCATCTGATCGCGATCATCTCACCTTGGCGCCTCCCTCTCCAACTCAAACACAACCTCCTCCTCGTCGTCCTCCTCCTCTCCCGCATGTCGCCGCTTCCTGCTCTGGGGCGCGTACTAGCCACCAAGGGCAAGGTGGGCTCGTTCGCCGTCCACAAGGAGCTGCGCTACACCGACTTGCGCCTTCACGTCTCGAGCGAGGTTGGCGGCGTGTTCGATCTGCCGCTCTCGCCTTCGGACCTCGAGTGCCTCGCGTCGGCGTGTGTGCAGGCGCCCTTCGATGACCTCCACCACCACCATCACAACCCGCCGTCGGCCTCGCTCGAAATCGACGGCGGCCGCTTCTGGCTCCAACGCGGTACGACGGCACTCGACTTCCTGTCGCAGGCGCGCTATGCCGCCGGCGAGCTCGGCGTGCCGGCCGGCCTGCTTCGCTACGTGGTGCTGCGGCCCATGAAGCTGGTGTTCTCGCGCAGTGGCGGCTACGTTCGACGGCCTTGCGAGGTACGCGCTTGCGCAACGGCCAGGTCAAGATACACAGCGAGAGGCGCGCGACCGCGCGCAGTGTGATTCCGTGAGATCACCACTGGCTGCCGCATACCACTTGGGCACAAGTGACTGCCGTCGTCGTCGTCATCATCGTCATCGTTGGTTGTATTAGTCGTCATGGTCGTTCAAGTGGTTGTCGATAGAGTGGTCGAGAGATATGTGCGTGGAGTTGGCATGTTGGTGTAATTCACAGTCCCAGTTAGTCGCTGGTGGCGCTGCACACCGCCATTACCACCGAACTGGCGATTGCCGGCTTCGAGCGATACACGCTGCATCTCGATATCGAGAAGATGGTGGTGGTGGTGGCTCTCGCTTGCGTCGACGTCGTCGGTGGTGGAGGTCGTTGGCGCACACGCCATCCTCCTCGTTCTTGGTCGTTTGTCCGCGCGCTGGCGTCGCTGCATTTGTACTTGTGCGCGTGCGACTCCATGGTAGAACGCTGAAGGCAACCCAATCCAACCAAACCACATCACGATGTCAGCCAAATTGCTTGGTTGCTTGGTGGCAAACTCACTCGGCATTGGCATGGCATTGGCATGGCGTGGCTTGGCTTGGTTGTAGGACTCTGGATTCGCCATCTTTGTCGTTCACTTGCCGAGCATGTACTCGGGCGGTCAGGTCGTGGTGTCACACGACGGCCGCTCCAAGACCTTCGTGTGGGAGCGCGATGCCAGCGGCTCGAGCTCGCTGCAGTACTCGGCCTTCTACTCCGATTGCGACTACGAGGTGCTGCCGGTCAAGGGCGGCAACCGCGTCACGCTCGTCTACCAGATGGCACTCGCGCCTCCCGAGCCGGCGGCCACCGTTGGCAGTGCGTCGTCGGTGCTCGGCGACGAGCTCTCGGCCGCCAGCGCCACCGACTCGCTGCTCGACGAGCACTTTCCCGAGATGCGCGCCGCGGTCGAGGCCATGCGGCAGTGGAACGACGACCTCAGCCACACGGCGCCGCGGCACATCATCTTCCCGCTGCACAACAAGTACACGCGCGAGGACATCTCGTTCGAGTCGCTCGTCGGCCAGGACCGCTACACACACCACATTGCGCTCGAGCTGCAGCAGCAGACCAAGTGCCTCCTGATGCTCGTCAACTTTACGCTCGTACTCACCACCAACGACGAGAGCCCCGACCTCGTCGTCGAGCGCCATCTCGAACTCCACCAATGGGTCTACTCGCCGCTCTCGAAACTCATTCTCAAGCACGCCACGACACATCTTCCGGCTCTCGAGCTCACTTCGCTCTGGCCACCGGATTATTACAAACGTCGAACTCCAGATGTTTGTGAGCTCTTTGATAACGACGTACGTCGACCCTCCCACTGTGGCACGAAGAAGCCGAGTACCGACCCCGCTGCTCCAATGTCACAAATGCTGACTAACAAGATTGTTGACGTGTTTGTTCTATTCGTGTTCTATTCGTGTTCGCTCGCGTTTGATTGGTTGGTCATATTCGACCAATCGTCACGTCTACAAATTCGGTGTTTGGTTATCTCGCTCTCGCTCTCTCTAGACCGGAATTCCGCACCGCAAGCTGTACCACTCTGCCGCTCTTGTACTCGCTCCGGCATCTTGCATCTTGCCACTATTCCAAGACGAAGATGCCTCGATTCAACTCGCTCAACAATGGCTCCATCCGCTGCTACATCAAGCTCCTGACCTCCATCGAGCAAGCTTCGCGCTACCCGATCGTGTCGGCGTCGATGACCACGAACGCCACTATCTGCTCGCCAAGCATCCACCGCACTCGGCCTCGCTCGACAACAACAATCCAACCATCCATCGTCGTACCTCCAATCCCTTCTCGCACGAATCCTCGCCGCCGACATCGAGCTCGCCGCCCTTTGCAGCGCACCAAGAGCAGCACCAGCATGGCTTCACGTTCCAGCTGCAGCACTACTCGCCGCGCTCGCCCGAGCCCGACGACGCCGCCGAGCTCTTGGACGACGAGAACCTCATCACGAGCCTCGTTCACGGCCTCGTGCGCCTCTACAACCACGCGGCCCTCACGCTGCCGATCGTCGACTTGATCGTGTCGCTCGCCGACGTGCGCTCGACCATCGCCGTGGAGCTCGCCAAGTTCCTGGTCGAGAGCGCCTTCTATCAGGGCTTCACGGTCGCGTGCGCCCTGATCGCACGTCTGCCGCAGCTGCAGCACCTGCGACTCGACCTCGACTACCTGCTCGAGCACTGCTGCAGCCGACAGAGCAGCCTGTGCTCCGAGGGCGACAAGAGCAACGCCATCGCACGCGGCATCGACCTGCTGCAGGAGGCGCAGACCAGCCCGTTCGCGCTCAAGTTCATCGAGCGCGTGCTGAAGACGCTCTCCGAGTACCAGACCGAGAGCCTGCTGAGTCTGCACTCGCAATCGCGCGTCCTGTCGCTGGCGCTCAAGTGGCGCCATCGTGGCCTGCTCAAGTATCTGCTGCTCACGTGCGGCTGTGCGCTCGACCCCGTGTCGGACGAGAGCTTCTTCACGGCCCTCGGCGGCGCCTACCGCAACGTCGACGGCGCCTGGGGCGCTGACCTCGTGCCGCCCTACACGACGCTCCTCGATCGCCTCGGTCGTCTGCCGTGCGCCGCCACCTCGCCGTCCTCCGACGCCACATCGAACGTCGTGCGCCGCCACAACAAGCCCTTCTCGGTGTGCTTGCCGTCGCTGCTCAAGGGCCTGCTGGGCATCTCGGACGACACCGTGTCGCCCGACAAGATCCAACGCCACGTGTCGCCGCTCGGCTCTCCGTCCGGCACGCCGCCCTTTGCGAGCTCGCCAGCCACCTCACCGCCACCGCCAACATCGGCCTCCTCGCCCCATCGCAGCTCGTCGCTGCATAGCAACAGCGATCCCGACCTCCTGCCCAAGGACGACAGCTTCTACCAACTCGCTCGCTCGACCTACGACCTGCTACTGCAGCAGTGTGCGTCGTCCATCTCGTCGCTGCCATCCGTGGCGTTGCTGTTGCTACGCGCCGCCACGCTGCTGAGCGCCATCAAGCCCGCGCCGGCCAGAGATGCGGCACAGCCACAAACGCCGAGCATCACCACTACGACCACCACCACGACCACCAGGACCGACGACGGCGTCGCGATCGTAGCCACCACCGTCACGACCTCGGTCTCGCAACCACCGACGCGTGCGAATGCCGCCGAACCTGAGAACCCGGTCCTGCAGCATCCACTCATGACGGCGCTCCTTCCGACCCTCGCGCCAGCAGCGTGCCTCATCTATCGAACGCCGCTCGTGCGCAAGCTCGGCGTCGGCCAACTGCTGCTCGATCTCGCGCTCAAGGCCTACCTCGAGCGAGCGAACTTTGCGAGCGTCACCGAGGTCGAGCGCGAGCTCGAGCACTTTGATCGCGTCGAACCCAAGGGCTCTCTAACCGAGCGAGTCATCGAACACACGGTCAATGTGCTCTCGAGCGCCGACGTTCACGAGCTGCTCGAGCTCCTGCACTCGCTATGGCGTGAGGGCGCCTTGAGCCGGCGTCGTTCGAACGACAACCCCTCGAGCAACACCACCACGACCACTACCATCATCACCAAGGTCGCTCCAACGTGGATGCACTCGACCACGTCGTCCTCGACCTCCGGCACGCAGGCAGCCGGATATTCGCTCGAGCCACCTCAGCAACCTCCCGCTCCTCGACTGACGCTCCTCGCTTCGCACATTGCCAACCACGGCGAACGTCGCGGTCTCTCACAAGCGACCCTCGACCTGGCACGCACCATCAACGATGAGATCCGCCAGTACTCGCTATCGCACGAGCAATATCCAAAGCAACAGCAACAGCAATACCATCATCCGGCTGCTGCCGAGCTCGCTGCCACCGCTGATACCGCCGACAAGCGTAAGCGAAAGGCCTCCTCTCAACGAACTCCTCGCTCGTCCAAGCGACATCGACCTAGCGAGTGAGTGTGCGAGTGTGTGCCTGTCTTATTTGCTATCTATCTATCCATCTTGCATTTCTTGTGTAGTTCTAGTATATCCAATGTATTCCTGTACGTATCTCGTGATATTTTCGTGCAACCCCTCGCATCGACCCTTCAATGTTCAACACTTGTATCCACTCGCGTGAGTGAGTGAGAGTGTGTGTGTCTGAACGATTGAAGTTGTACACTACAAGAGACTATCAATACAAGTATCATCTCCTCCAACACATCGAGCGCTTTACAATCGTAATCAACAGAATGTATTTGCAGATATCGTTCAGTGGAATGGCACAACTCATGCAACACCGCATGTATGATGCTCGCTGCGCTACTGTTGTTTGCGCTGCTCCTCCTGATACTCGGCCATCTCCTTGGTGACCTTGGTGGCAGCTCGCTGGCGGCGCTGTTCCTCCTGATACTCGACGAGATCCTTAGCGATCTTGGCAGCTCGCTCGCGGCGCTCCTCCAGGTACTCGGCCATGTCCTTGGCGACCTTGGCTGCTTGCTTGCGACGCTGCTCCTCTCGATACTCGGCGAGATCCTCGGCGATCTTGGCAGCTCGCTTGCGACGCTCCTCCTGATACTCGGCCATGTCCTTGGCGACCTTGGCGGCGCGGAGAGCGAGCTCAGCCTCGTACTGATCCTTGAGGCACAAGAGCCTGCTGATGAGCTCCTCGCGCGGTTGGCCGGTGAAGCGAGCTACGTGCTCCTGGATGACGGTGGAGTCGAGTATGGGCAGAGCGAGCTTCAATCGTATGGCGAGCTCCTTCGGCGACAAGGTAGGATCGTCCATGATCGAGTCCAGCGCATAGTCAGCGTGTGACACGCTTGTACCGGGTGCCGCCGGTTGCAGATGCCAGTTCAGCACGCGAGTCGAGTCGCTCTCCATGGTGGACGGTGTTGCATTGGCAAGGACAGTAGGCAATGGGCACACAGACGCGCGAGAGAGGAGGGAGGAGAGGGACTGGCGAGCGAATGCGCCTGCGATGCGGCGTACCCTATCGAAGCGTGCGGTCGCACTGCCGAGTCCAACAAAAATCGCAAGGCTGGAATATCGCGGAGGTTATGGTGGGTGGGGATTGTTTAATCGAGTATGTAAAGAAGAAGAAGGAGAGGAAGATCTAGAACATCACCGGGTCATTTGCAGGGAGTAGATTGCAGGGAGATAAGAGATTGGATATCGGGAAGATATGATAGATAGATATAGATCTTGTGAATAGAGAATATCTCGCCAAAGGCCGACCCGTGAATTCAATGCACGAGTACACTCAGTTGGATTTCGATCCAAGCCATTCGGCAAGCTCGCTCCCATCCGTCGCCGTTGTGAATGACGCTCCGGTTACAGGAATCCTTGCAGGTGTTGGATCTGCAAGCGCAAGCGCTCGATCTCTTGCTGCATCAGCTCCGCTCGGCGTTGGTGGTCGGTCGCGAGCTGGTGGTACAGCTGCGCCTGTGCGGCCTCGTGGCGCTGCGACTCCTGCAGGCTTCGGAGCCAAAGACTGAGCGATGCCTCGAGCGCCTCGGCGAAGCGACGGAGCTGAGCGCGCTCCGGGCTGTACACGAACGGCTCCAGCACCTGGGTCGCCTGCGTCGGACGATGGAACTCGAATCGCACAGGAGCCCGAGGTGCCGTGGGCATAGGAGCCGGCGCCGGTGTCGGAGCTACGGCAGCATACGGGACGGCAGCTCGCTGGGCTGGCGAATAAACCGGTCGAACGGGAATCCGGGTAGGAGCCGGGGCAGGCACAGGGGCTGGAGCCGGCAATTGGGTACGTTCGGCGCGATCCATCAAGGTACCAATGGCATCAGCTGCCGAATAGCACGAGGTGTGGAGGTTGTCGACCACGACCTCCGGGACCGTCGGGAAGAGCTCCCGAAGGCGCATGCGCTGTTCGTCGGCCGTGAGCTGGTCGTAGCAGTCGATGAGCGCTTGCATGGCCGGCTCGTAGTCCTGGCGCGCCACTGGCGCCACAGGGACGTCGTCGGCATCGCCGCTCATCATCGACAGGAGGTCGATGGCACGCTCGGCCGATCCACTAACCTCGAGAGCCTCGACCGCATGCTCTTGTGGAAAGCCCATCTGCACTAGGGCTTCGAGGATCGCGAAAGGGACGGGCTGCGTCATGGTGAGAGTAACAAGAACAGAGGAACACAAGCGCGCACGGGCCAGAACAGAGGAACGAGGCAGGGGCGTGGACGGCACGGCACGGCACGGCACGAGGTGGATGGGTGTGGTGAGGACAGCGCTACCCTTATGTAGTCGCCGGGGGGAAGGTGCGACGGGTGCGACGGGCGTACGGCCGTGGAGGGGAGCGTACGCTCTGCGAGCGCAGGCAGGAAACGACGGTCGTGTCCGCGCAACCAGATAAGTGGTCGTGTCCGCGCAACCAGATAAGTGGTCGTGTTGGCGCAACCAGATAAGTGGTCGTGTCCGCGCAACCAGATAAGTGGTCGTGTTGGCGCAACCAGATAAGTGGTCGTGTTTGCGCAACCAGATAAGTGGTCGTGTTTGCGCAGCCAGATAAGTGGTCGTGTTTGCGTAGCTCGATAGCGGTCAGGTCTGCACAGTTGATTGCTACCACACAATGGGGAAAGGGGCCTTATGAAGGGGACCAAGTCTGCGCATTCCACTGCATGCAACTGCAATCATTCAACTGCATGCACTGCAATCATTCAACTGCATGCAACTGCAATTAGTCAACTGCATGCGACTGCAAACATTCAACTGCATGGTAGTGGCACCTTGGAGCTCACAGGTGTACAAGAGAGGTATGCGCCACGGTCGGCGCTGCTTCATTGGTGTTGGTGTGGTGGCTGCGCCATCGCCACGATCGAGGAGAAGAAGAAACAAGAGAAACAAGATAGCACACACGCACGCACAGATATAATGTATGCGCGTCGCAACGGAGGCACAGGCCGGTGCTGCAGCGATGACGGAGAGTAACTGAAAAGAGTGCGAGGCTAGCACGTAGGCACCATATGGATGCCGCCAGCTAGCTAGAAGTACATACGATGATCACGACAACGATAAAACGACAACAACGACAACGACGACAATACGACAGCGTCCACGTCAGTCGGTCGGGCTGTGCTTGCTGGCTCGAGTGTGATGGCCTCGCTAGAAGCCATCGTCCGAGTACTCCTCGCCGTCCGAGTGGAACTCGTCCTCGTCCTCCTCGCTCGAATACAAGTCAAAATCGTAACCGTCGTTGATGAAGCCGACGAACTCGCCTGCGCGGTCGAGCAGCTGCAGCGCTTTCTTGAGCTCGTCCTTGACGTTGGGTTCGTTGAGCCAGTTGTCGTACAGCATCTTGCACCGCTGCCGCAAGGCCGAGTAGAGGCGCTGGATGTTGCGATCGTAGTGTTGCTTCATGGCGTGGTTGAGCCAGATCGAGATTTCGCGTACGTCACGCAGCGTCGTGGCGAGCGTTGGCACCTCGGGCGCCGAAGATGACGATACCAAAGCGGTTGCCGCAGCCGTGCTTGCGCTCAGAGGAGCGTGGGCGGTTGTAGCGGCGGCAGGAGCGGCGTGCGTGTGTTCGTGTGCTCGAGCCGCTGCCGCGGCAGCGACGGCAGCCATTTGTGCTTGCTGCACTGCCGCTCCGCCGTGGGTGCTGTGTTCTAGTCCTGAGGGCGCTTGTTGTTGGTGTGGCTGTTGCTGTGGCGGTTGTTGGTGCGGTTGTGGTTGCTGTTGCTGTGGCGGTTGTTGGTGTGGAATGCCGGTCGGCAGCTGCGTGAAGCTCGGCATCGCCGGCATGCCCATCGCTACCGTGTGGCCCATCGGCAGCTGCATCGCCGCGTCGCCGGCACCGGGCATCGGCATCGCGCCAGGGAAGCCCGGGAAGCCCGGCATGTATGGCATCGAGTACCACACGATCTGGCCGTCGGGTTGCCGATACGGGATGGCGTACGGCCAGCCTGGCATGCCGCCTCCGGACGGCGCTGTGCCGGGCATCATCATGGGCAGGTTGGAGGAGCTGTCGAGTCCGGCAGCGGGCATCATGGGAACGCCGGTGGCTCCAGGCATCGGCATCGGCGTAGGAGTGCCAGCGTTCCACTGAGTCGGTGGCGCCGCAACGTTTGTAGAGGACGCGGCAGCGGGGCCTCCTGGTACTGGCGGGAGCGGCTTCTTCTCGACCTCGGGAGGCACGCTGCCACGCCGGCTGCTGCCCGTGAGGTCCTTGCTGGGCGCCGTGGGCAAGGGCTTCGAGTCGAGCGACGGCGCACCGCGGTCGGGTCCCGAACCAGGCCGCGCCACTCCAGCCGCCGCGGTCGACGCAGCGATCGAAGACGCCGGAGTGGTGGCGGCTGCTGCAACTGAGGAGGTTGAGGACGACAAGGAGGAGTTTGCTTGTGCGGCATTGGAGCGTGAGGAGGCTGCTGCTGATGCGATGGTCGATGCTGCGGTGGTCGACGACTTGCTCGGTACGACCGGCGACGAGCCGCCGAGTATCGAGCTCGAACGGCTCTTGGCGACTGGTATATCAATCCATCAATCACACCAACCGAACCCCCAAGACGCCACGGTGAGGAGGCCATCATGTCATCATCGATCGAGAGCTCCGATATCATGATTGAATGAGATCGAGAGAGCGAGAGCGAGAGCGAGAGTGAGTGAGCGTACCTGACTTGCGAGGCTGCTCTTCGGGAACAGTACAACTGGTTCGATTCGAGAGTCGATGTAAACACTTGCCTTCACATGATACAATCTTACACACTACACATAGATACGACCCAGCAATCGATTCATCGACATTGTCACATGAATCTATCAGTATCTCTTGCCACGTCGATCGAACGATCCGATCCATTGCGCCACCACTCACACGCACCAGAGCAGCGATACGCCTTCTCTCCAAAGTAGATGGACTTTTTGCTGTATCCAGACCAATCAATCAGTAAGCGCTGGCTCACCACATAGAGAGATGCGGCAGTCTCTCGCGTACCAATAGGCGCATTGTCGTGAGTTGTAGAAGGTCTTCTTCTTGAACTGATGCTTGGTCTGTTGCGCCAAGCTGATCGGCTCTGGCGTCGCCATACTCTCCTCTCTCCCTCTCTCCCTCGCTATCTCTCCCCCACACAAATCCTACCTCTCCAACGCCTGCTACACGAGTGTTTGAGTAGAACCGGTGAGAGTGGGGATGGATGGGAGGGTGGTTTGTGTGGGCTCTACCTCTCCCTTGCGATCGATATCGAGATCGATCGATCAAGAGATCGATGCAGCAGCAGCGACGACGAAGCCAAAAACAACAAAAAATCGCGAAACCCCGAAAACACGATAAATCGACGGAAAATCTCGGGCATAAGGCGTCTCCGGGGCCTCGAAGGCTTTACGCTGGTGTGTACCTACTCTCTGCTGCTCTCTTTCGTTCTTTCTCTCCCTTTCGCTCTCTCACTCTGCTCTTGTCGTCGCTGCGTGTGTGTGTGTGTGTGTGTGGTGTCGCCTCTCGTGAGAGTAGAAGAACCACCTCGGGGCCCTCGCTCTCTCGCCCCTCCCTCTCGCACGCCACACTCTTGACCTACGACTACTCCACCACCAGCAGTAGCAGTAGCGGCAACAAGCTTCTCCAGCGCTCCTTCCTCGTTCGTTCGTTCGGTTGGATCGGGATCGAGTTCGTTCGTTCGTTCGTCGCGGCGCCCAGACCACAGACACCCGAGAGCGCAAGAGCGAGAGAGACTCATTCATACATACCCTCCCTCCCTCCCTCTCACATACACACACGGAGAGAGACATACACACGAACGCGTCTCTCTCACGTACGTGTGGCTCTCTCTCTCTCGCTCATCGAGTCTCGTCCATCGCCACGAGCATCACGACGAGCACCACGACGACGCCCACGTCCGACCGAGTCGTTCGCGTCCTCGCCATCGCCCTCCCGCACATCACCACCTCGCCCACCACCACCATCGAGCTCGATCCAACACTCGAAGCTCGCGTCGTTCACGACCGCCATCGCAGCCAGCCTCGAGCGTGTGTGCTAGTACCTCGGCACAGCCGTCGCGGTGTCCTTGCACGTCTGCGCCGTCGCGATGGGCTGCTGCTTCTCATCCCAAGACCAATCAGCCGACTTTGTGTTGAGTGGACCCTCGAACTTTCGCCATGCCCAAGGCTGGGACTCGACACAGAACAAGATCGTAACGGCAGAGGGCGGCGATAACCTCGATATTGGCGGCGGAGCTCCCAAGACGACGACCTAGCGCCGTCGACAGGTCCGCCTCGTCGCGCTGGCTCGTTCGGGTCGTTGGCTGCTATCCATCGACTCGAAGGCCACTGCCTCGTTGTCATCGTCACCTCCGTCGATCATCATCGTCACCATTATCTCGCTGTCTCTCTCTCTCTTGTCCATCATCGCTGTCTCTCTCGTGTCCCGTTCCTCCTCGTCCTCTCACACCAGTCGCTCCCCTTCGTCTTCGCCTCTCCTCTTCCTTATGTCGCCATTCATTGATTTGCTTGCTGCTGTACTCCCTCTCCTGGCCCAGTTAGTCACGACGGCCGACTGCGAGCCATCGTGCCTGATCTTTGTGTCTCCTCCTCCTCATCATCCTCGTCACTCTCTTCTCGTTGTAAGTTACTAGTCGCCTCTCCTCTTCTCCTCGCTCTCCACTCGTCTCTCTCGCTATCTCTCTCGACCTCGATTCTGTCCCTCCGGTTGTCCCCGTGAGCCGTGTGTCTCGTACGTCGTTGTCTGCCCACTGCACTCGCCCACATCTCCACCACGCCACCCCACACCCACCCGCTGTAGTGTCGTCCGTACCGCCTTCGGCACCGCCACCTCCATCGTTGTTGTTACTGCTGTCTCGTCCACGTCGTTGTCGTTGGTTGTAGCTTGCCGAGCGCTGGCCGAGCTTGCCGAGTTTCGTGTCGTGTACTCTAGCTCATGTGCGTGTGCGCGTGTACGTGTGCGTTGTCGTTGTGTCTCCTCTCGGCTGCGATATTTTGTTGTTCGCTACGACCTCTACTACTGCCTTCGACGTTCCCGACGCCGCAGTCTCGCGACCACAGCCCCGACCGGCGAACCTTTACATCGAACAAGCGAGCGAGCGATCGAGCGATCGATCGGCTCTCGTTTGCGACGAGTGCGCAACCGACCACCGCAACCTGGCGAGCGCGACCGCGAGCTCCAGCGCCTGCATCGCCACCGCCAACACGCAACCACCACATCCCGAACCACTGCGCCCACCATTCCAACAACAGCTCCTCCACCACCAACGCCACCGCGCCAGGATACCTCCGCCAGTCGTCGTATTCGCCGCGCTGCGCCGCGCAACTGTCCCGAAACTGTCTCCTCCTTGCTCCGCCACGTCGCCACGACCAACGAACCAATACAACAACTACTGTAATTTATTACGCTACACCACCACGATGGCGACGAGCGCAACCTCGAGATCGCGAGAGAGCTCTAGCGGCTCTTCTGCTGCTGTTGTTGTTGTTGGCTTGCGACGATCGTGGCCTTGCCGTGGCGAAGGGCCACCTCGAGGCGAGAGATCACGGCCTCGTGCAGCAGCCGCGTGCTCTTGCCGGTCAAGCCGCGATTCCACTTGTCGATGGCGCTGAGCACACGAGCGGCCTTCTCGCACCGCGCTGGCGTCGTGAGCGGATAGCAGCCCCAGAAGTGGCGCAGCAGCTCGTTGGTCGCTCGCACTGCCTTCTGCACAGGTGCCTTCTGCGCGTCTTCCAGTGGCTCTGTGCGAACGAGTTGCCGAGTGAGAGAGAGTGCAGGGCCGTGTGTGAGAGATATGGAGTGCATCACGTACGATGCAGTTGCGCTGCTGCTTGTGCCGAGTCTCGTTGCTGCAGTGCGAGTGACGACAGCACCTTGAAGCAGAGCTGCTCGTTCGGCATCGTCAGCTCTCCGCGATGCAGGTCTTCGAGCGTCGCGAGGAAGCGCTCGACATTCGCGAGCGCATCTCGATCGAGAGACTCGTCTGTCGTCGTCGACTTGAAGTACGCCGTGTAGCTCGGCACATGCAACGGGATCTTGCCGACCACTGGTTGATCCGAGAGGTCCTCGAACTCCACCACCAGCTGTCGCTTTGTCGACGTGCTGCTCGTGCTCGAGCTCGTGCTGCTCGCGCTCGTGCTGGAATCGTGGCCATTCTCGGTCGGCGCAGCCTTTGGCACCACGGCCACGTCGTTCGGCTGCAGAACCGCAGCGCTGTGCGTGTTGTATCGTCGAATGATCGGCAACGCTGCGTTGAGCTTCGAGCTCTCCATCGTCGGATCGATCACGACGCCGAACTCTTGGAACGGCACGTCGTCCTTCTGCAGGCTGCTTCGGAGTGTCGCACTCGCGGCCTTCTCTCGTCGTTCTCGCATTCGTCGATGCAACTCTGAGCATGGCCACGTGTTCAACTCATCAATACATTCACTCGAGAGTGAGGTAGAGAGAGGGAGAGATGGGGCTGCCAGCGACGAACCCTTGTCCTCCTCCTCGCAACTCGCAAACAGATCGTTCGGATCGTACGTGCTGCTGTCTCGCAGACGATCACGATGAAAGTACTTGGATTGCAGGTACTTGGTCCAGAACTCCTTCTCAGACATCTACCCGTGTCACATGCCATCTTCTGTGAGCCATCGTGATCGTTGCCATCCACATTCCAAGCCACGAAGGCCAGCTGCATCATCGTCATCGAGCGAGAGAGATACCTTGTCCGGAACAGTGCGCGCATACACTCGTCGGACAGCCGGATACATTCGGAAGATGCTCTGGATCGTCTCGGGCGTCAATCGATACCTGCACTCCCCCCAGTCCCCCCAATCAATCCAACGACACACGCCAAGAGATGGCCAGTGCCACACCGCGGTCATTGCAGCATTGGCGCGTACCGATTCTCGTTGCACGAGGTCTCGGTGCTCGGTCGCACGTCTGCGAGCATCTCGCTCGAGATGCCCTTCTTGTGCTGCTCTTGCGCGATGCCTGCGAGCACGTCTCCCTCCGGCGCATCCTGTCATTCATCACAGCCACAACAACCATCGTTGTGGTGGTGGTCGGCGCATCGTCATGTGTTCGCGTCAGCCAATGGTGTGTGTGCGGCTCGAGGTTCACGAGGCTCTCGCGAGAGAGGCATCGACATACAGCTCGTCCGTTCCAGAACTCCTCTTCGTCGAGGATCGGTGTGCGACCAACGAGCCTCTTCAAACCAAACACACAAACACAAACACGCGCGTGCCCACATATCGATCCGTCAGCATCTCGAGCAACGTGTGCGTCGCTCGTGATGTCTCGTCGTCGTCGTGGGTCGTCGTACAAAGTGCAGGTCCTCGAGGTTCGGGTTGCACGCGAGCAGATGCGCTCGTCTCTTGCTCTGTCGAACGTCCTCGGCCGTGAGCTTGCGCTTCTTCGAGCCATCCGTTCCATTCGAAGACGCCGCTGTCGTGGTCTCTTGAGTCGAAGATGTCGCGGTACTCGTCGTTGTTGTTGTTGTTGAGGTATCTGCGCTCGACGACGCTGGCGCATGAGCTGCGATCATCTGAGCAATCAGCTTCCTGTTCATCGATCGAGTGCGTGAGATATCTATCGTCCCCCTCCCTCCCTCGCTCATCGAGCATCGTCGGCATCTCGATCATGCAAGTACTTGAAGCTGTCTCGTTCCTCCCATTCACGGTCTCGAGAGATCTCCTTCTCGGGAGCCGGAGGTACATGAACGAACTCGAAGATCGACGCCATGTTCTGCGCCTGACCTCGTTGAACGATCTTGAGCTTGGCCGTGAGGTTCTCCTTCTTGGGGTTGCACAGATGCGCTATCATTCGTGTCGATCGCTCAATGAGCCATCCGTGCATCCGCCCAACTCACACGCATTCACACACAGACACACACACACACACACACACACACACACACACATACTCTCGATTTGAGACAGCGGGATCGAGAGCTCCTTGGTGTCGTTGGGTTTGCGCCACACGAGTCGATGGTTCGTGAGCGACAGCACTCCCAGCTGCTCGACCAGCTTGGTGCTCTGATGCTGCAGCAGCACCTCCTCTTCCTCATCGCCAGCACGGCTCGATCGCCGCTCGCGTTTGATCGTTCGACTCTTGGGTAGCATCTCGACACGCGCAGCGACCGCGAGAGATGCGCGTGGGCACGAGCAACGAAGCAAATGAGGCGCAAGAACAGCAACCAATCAACCAATCAATCAATCAATCAATCAATCAATCAATCAATCAATCAATCAATCAATCAATCAATCAATCAATCAATCAATCAATCAATCAATCAATCAATCAATCAATCAATCAATCAACCAACCAACCAACCAACCAACCAATCAACCAATCAATCAATCAATCAATCAATCAATCAATCAATCAATCAATCAATCAATCAATCAATCAATCAATCAACCAACCAACCAACCAACCAACCAACCAATCAACCAATCAATCAATCAATCAATCAATCAATCAATCAATCAATCAATCAATCAATCAATCAATCAATCGAATCAAGTTGAGATTGAAGATCTATTCCATTCTATTCCATTCGATTCCAAACATTGACCATCAATATCAATCACACAATCACACAATCCAACCAAACAATACAATCCCATTCCAAACCGAACCAAACAAAGAAAGAGAGAGAGAGATCAAAGGATGTTGACGGCTCCAAGCTCTCCTGTCGCATCGAAACATCGAATCAACTCATCGAGAGACGGTCGATCTCGAGCATCACACGACACCGCTCTCCTCAACATCGATGCTTGTTCCGATCCAAGTCGTTCTGCCGAGATCTCTCCAATCTCA
>Ga0209935_1001865_pt1 | contig 29656 bp, 28 predicted proteins | sample ThiBio_1000_plan_2_FD_183958 | JGI IMG/M metagenome (GOLD analysis project Ga0209935, IMG submission 183958) | Wastewater bioreactor microbial communities from Cape Town, South Africa - Thiocy_cont_1000_plan (SPAdes) | ecosystem: Engineered > Bioreactor > Thiocyanate-remediating >...
TCCAGCGCGGCGACCCTCCTAAGCGTGGCGGCGGAGGCAACGAAGGCGGACGAGGTGGCTCCTCTTCCGGCGGAGGTTCCCGTGGTGGAGGCTCCTCGTCCGGCGGCAGTTCATCCGGCGGCGGATCTCGCGGAGGCGGTGGCGGAAGCACCACGAATGGCGGACCGACGTGGCCCGACCGACGTGGTGGAGGAGGAGGCGACGTTACGGTTACCCGTAGCGGTGGCAGCACCATCTACACTCCCGCCAGCCGGGGTGACGGAGATAGCGGTCTCCGCAAGCAAGGCAACGGACGTAGTGGCACGACGCGTTACGGCACCAACAGCAATCGAGATAGAAACGGCGGCCCGGTTGTGATCGGTCGCGCGCCCGTCGACATCGTTCGCGGAACGCTTGGAAATCAAGTACGTCGTGCGGACGAGATTCGGGTTGGCGGCAGCAAGATTCGATTTGGCTATACCCACTACGACTCCCGATGGTGCGACGACTACTTCTACTACCCGTATTACGCGTTTGACCCCTATGCCCGGGCCAGCGTGTGTTCGCCGTGGTATTTCTATCCCCAGCTTCCTCCCTACTACTCGGCTACCCGCTGCTACGTGGGCACCTATGTATGGAGCCCGTTTGTAGGAATCTCCTATACGTGGAGCGCGCCCAGCCGCAGCTATTGGGGAGATCGACGGTACAGCGACCTCGACTATGCGATCGACGATATCGTTCATGCGTTTGAGGACAACGATCGTCGAGCGGTAAGCCGTCTGGTCCCACGAAATGGTCGCGTTGCGATCATCATCGAAGATCGATACGCTTATAGCATGAATGCAGACGACTTCTATGACACGTTCATGGATGCCGTTTACAACACTCGAACACGCGATTACCGGATCATGGACATCAAGACAAGTCGAGACGGAGCCGCCGTCTGGGCTCGTCATGACTACGAAGATCCGTGGGGACGCCGAACCTCGGTTTATCACTACTTCCGACTTGAGCAAGAAGGCCGGGATTGGGTGATTCGAGAGTTCGGAACGAACGAAACTCGCTGGTAATCGTTCCTTGATAGCCCGGCGGAGTTAACTCGCCGGGCTTTTCTTTATTTGACGGGCAGCAAGCGGAAGGTAAGACAGCTTGGCCGTTTTGCGTCTTGGTAGATCACCTGCTTGGCCACCTTCATCTTGGTCGCACTGAAAAGGGGTTCTCCAGTGTTCAAGTTACGGGCGGTCCCAGGGAACATATCCGACGTAATGGCCACTGTGACGCGGTGCCCCTTCTTGAAGAGGTGAGCAGTGTCCCAAAGGTTAATCGTTGCCTTATACGTCTTGCCAGGAGTGATCAATCGGGGTTTGTCGAGCCCTTGAAGGTATCGGACGTCCAGTTTTCCAGGCAAGCAGACGATGCGGGTGTCTCCCTTTTCGTCTTCATCGAGGAGAAGGGCATAAAAGTCGGTCGAGACGACGTTGGTTGAGAAATACAACTCCACTGAAATCGGCCCACCCAGAGCCATGTCCGACTTGAGGGGGGCCGAGCGATAGACCAACTGCTTGCCGTTCGATTTGCCGATCGGAGCTTTTGTGGTGGATTGGGCCATAAGGTTGCCCTTCAGTTGCGGTGGAATTTGAACGGCGGCGGGATCGTAGGTATATCGCGCCTGCTTGCCATTCTTGACCGGTTTTTCGGTCAATGATTTGGCGTCTTGGAAATAGAGTCGCTTCACGGGAGAAGACTTGAGTGGCCAGTCGCTCAGGTTTAGCCACTTGTTTGCTCCGGTCAGAAAGGCCTGGACGTGCGGAATTTTGTCAAACCCGACCGGTTTGCCTTTGAGCCACGTATCAAACCAGCGAAGATAGACGGAATCGAGTTCTAACACGGACTTCGGACCGTAATCAACATCGCCAAATTGGGTTGAGGTGTTAAAGGCATGGGGCCAGGGACCATAAATCAACCACTGATTCGTTCGACCGGCGGCGCGCATGGTGGCCCAGTTGGTTTTGGTGCCAATGCCGTCTCCATCCCACCAACCACTAATGTGCAGAGCAGGGATCGTAACTTTCGGCATATCGGAAATGGTGTCGTAGCCCTTGGCCCATTTAGCCATTCCTTCCCGTTTGAGCCAGTTGTCCCAGAAAGGTACATTCTCACCAAAAATGACATCGTCTAGTTTGGAGAGCGGGAGGGTTTTGAGCTTATCCCCATTGGGCAGCGGTTGGGTTGCTCTCTCCAGGTGCGTTTGCTTATCTCGAACGATGTTGGTCCACCAGAGATTGGGAAGAAGGGTGAAGACGCCGTTTTCGTAAGGAATATTCCGCATGGCGTCGGGCGGCGACACTTGAGGGATGATGCATTTGAGTGCCGCGGGCCGTTCCACCGCGGCCGCCCACTGGACGTAGCCTCCGTAGCTGGCGCCGATCATCCCGACTTTTCCGTTCGACCAGGGCTGCTTTGCCATCCAGTCGATGGTGTCCTTTCCATCCTTCCGCTCAGGGACGAATGGATCCCAGGCGCCGCCGCTGTCTTGGCGACCTCGGCAGTCCTGCACCATATACACATAACCTCGTTTAGCCCACCAATTTGCACCTAACATCTGCCCTGCCCGGCCATAGGGGGTCCGGACCAGGATGGCAGGATACTTGCCGTCCTCCGCAGGCATCGCGATATCGCAAACGAGTTCGACGCCATCTCGCATCTTGACCTTTTGAGCGGTCAATGTCTTGACCTCGTGCGTGGGTTGACTCAGTTCCTTGTATTTGGCGACCGGATCCTCGAAAGCGTCTTCATATCCCTTTGGGATGAACAGGGCCTTTTGTATGGCCACGTTCTCGCCCTTGATCTCGCCTTGAGGGTCAGCCACGAATTCGATATCAATTCCGGAAAGATTAAGTACGAAGGGGCGAAGAGTGACTTCTTTGCCCTCGACCTTGATCTTGCGTGGGCTCTTGGGCGTGACCGTGGCATCGATGGGAACTCCACCGTTATCGACGACAGATACTTTGATCGGACGAGTGCCCTGAACGCTGGTATCGAGATTGGCGAGGATGGACGAGGCGATGCCGGGATGGTAGTTGGAGTAAAGCGATGGTTGCAGCGATATTGTCGCTTCGGGTTGGTCCTTTCCATTCACCGAGACCATCAATTTCCCCGATTTGAAAGACATGGAGACCTTTGTTCCTCGAGCCTCCTGGATGAGGGTGAATTCGGTGAGCTTATTGTCGACGAACTTGCCCGACAACTTGCTGTCGATCGTCACACCGCTTACGCTGATGTTGGTAACAGAGGTGAAAGAGCCGTCGGCTTTGCGCTCATAAGTGTTTTGGCCAATCTTCGCGCCACCTTGAGAAAGATCGAAGGTGACGGGGTCGGCAAACACCGTTGTCGCCAAGATTGTCAAAAGCCAAAGAAACGCAAGACGCTTTCGCATGCGACTAGCATACAAACTCAGAATCGAATCCGTTAGAGGGCTCGGGTCGTTACGCCTATGGGAGGCTGATAGCTGGCGGGAGGAACGATGCTAGGTCGCCCAGTGCCGGGCATCACTTGGTCGTCCGGGAAATAGGTTAGCCCCTCTCGAATCGCCTGATTCATCTGCTTCAAGCGGCCGGTGTTTCGATAGGCAAGCGTTAGCCATCGGTATGCGCTCAAGAACGCCTGCTTCTCATTCTCGCTCAGCGCATCAAATCTCCTCTGACCGTTCTCAACCGCCTTTTGGAAGAAGCCGATCGACTTATCGAAGTCACGGTGGCGAGTGATTTCGAGCATTCCAAAGGTGGTGGGGATATCCACGCAGTCGGGATTGCGCTTGTAGCCTTCTCTGAGGAATTCCATCGCCATTTGGTTGGCCTTTTCCGTTCGATCCATAGCGATTACCATGGCGCCGTTAGTCCAGGCTTCGACGAAATTGGGGTCCAACCAGGTCATGAGCCGAAACAGAGGAAGGCACTGTCTGGGATCGTTTTGCTTAAACCTTTGAACCGCATTCCAGGCGTTGACAGAGCGGTCGACATCGCCAAAGATTCCCCGGAAGTCCTTTGCGGGAGGCGGAATCACGGTAGTGCCGTGGTCGCGACCATCGTTAAAGCCGTTTTCGGCGGCTTCCTTTTGGGTCATCCGACGCATTTTGATTCCATTTGCCAGATAGACCTCGGTATATGCCCACAACCATCCCGATGCGCTGGTTTGGATTTGGCTCCCCAAAGACGAGTCGCCTGCATCCGAGCGCTCGCGACGAATCGGCGGATTCACCTTCGGCGTCACTTCGTCGGTGCTCCACCCAATGGCCGCCATTAAACTGACGGCGGCAAATGGCGCGTACCAAATCTTCACAGCGCTCTCCGGTTAAACCGGGTCCAGGCAATGGTAACCAAACCCGAGCCGTAAATGACGAGATAGACCAGGAGAAACGCCATTACCCACATGGGAACAGGGTCCCATCCGACATTGGCGGCGCGCCCTCCCATGTCGAACAACGTGAATTGAGGCAAGATCGCGTTGATGAATTTGAACACGAACTGCATACCGGGGCTCGCCACCTCGTAGGCGGAAGTCATCGCTCGAATCAAGATCGAAGACCCGAATGTAAAAACAAAAGCAGTCGTGGCGGCGGCGGAAGGGGTCATGTAGACGCTGAGCATGACGCCAAAGGCGCACATCAGCGCGAGCCCCATCATCTTGGCCACCATGTATTGCACCATGATCGCCTCGAACCTAACGTGGAAGCTCAGCAAAGCGACCGAGGTGAGGGACGCGAGCAAGAAAAAGGCGAGCCAGGTAACGGCGATGGCCCCCGCCAATTTACCGATCAAGAGATCTAACCGACTGATCGGTCGTGCAAGGAGCGGATACAACGTTCTTTGTTTGATTTCTTCCGGCAGTAATCGGGTGGACGTCATGACGGCGACGATCGTCGAAAATGCGCCAAGTACGGTTACCGCCAGGTCCTTCACGAAAACCTGCATTCCGTCTACGCCAAAGAAGCCTAGAGCACCGGAGCCAATGAGGATAAGGAAGCCCAAAATGGCCACCACCCAAAGGTCTTTTCTGCGAATGGATTCCAAAACAACGCCACGGGCCAGAGCTTTGTATGTTTTTACTCGGGCAAACATCTACGCAGCCCTCTCGATGGTGTTGATGAAATAGTCTTCCAGCGATCCCTCTTGCGATACGATATCAACCAGTTCCCCGCCCGCAGCTTGAACGCGGGCAACGGCCTGCATGAGGGCATCTTTGGTTTGGAATCGAGCGCGGTGAATTTCGCCCTGAGCGTCTAAGTCTTGGGTGAGATCGTGCAAGGGTGCTTGACCTCGGAACGCGATGGAATAGTTTCGCAATTCGTCTTTCAGTGGCGCCATCAGTCGTTCTTCGACCATTTTTCCTTGATTGATCAGCAGAATTCGGTCGCAAAGCATATCGACCTCAGACAGCTCGTGGCTTGAAAAAAACAGCGTTGCTCCCGCATTCTTGCGCTCAAGAAGGAGGTGTCGAAGTTCCTTGCGTCCGACTGGATCGAGTCCGCTGGTGACTTCGTCGAGAATCAACAAATCTGGGTCTCCCAAGAGCGATTGAGCGATCCCTACCCGCTGCAACATCCCCTTGCTTAGACTCTTATTGAGCTTCTTCTTGGCGTCTTTGAGACCGACGACCTCTAGCAAGTGGTGCGTTTCTTCTTTGAGTTTTTTTCCTCCCAAACCCTGTAATTCGCCATAGAGCATGAGGGTCTCAACGGGGTTGAGATAAGGGTAGTACATCGCCACTTCCGGCAGGTAGCCGATTCGGCTTTTGGCGGCGAGGGTTCCGGCTGAAATACCAAAGATCTCGCATCGCCCTGAATTAGGCGCTACGAAGCCCATGAGGGCTTTTAGTGTGCTGCTCTTACCCGCTCCATTTGGGCCAAGAAAGCCTACGACCTCGCCAGGCGCAACCTGAAAGCTAAGGCCTTTAACGGCTTCTATCCATCGACCCTTTTTGGAGCGATAGCGGACCTGCAGGTCCTCCACAAGAATTGCGTCGCTCATACCCGGTGTTTTTATCGGCAGTTGGTAGGCAGACCTTTAGCCCGTTTGGCAGACAGCGATCCCGCGAAAATGCCAGGACGTTTTTTGTGATGGGCGCAGTTGACAAGATACCGTGCATGGGTATAGTAGATTTTGCTTTTATACCCTCCCAGGGTAAGGCACATTCCCGAAGGACGAAATCATGAACGGATTATTCAATCGATGGAGCCGCCACGCTGCGCTTGCGGTCGGGCTCTTCGCCATCGCTTCCGTCGCCCACGCTGATGTATTTGGGCGACTCAAGATCGTGGTGAAGAACGCGGACGACGAAAAGCCGGTTGCGGGGGCCAAGGTCGTACTGCACGACTCGGCAAGCGTTAAGGCCGATATCACCCTCACCTCGGATGCAAATGGCATCGTCAACACCGGTCCCCTGGAGGCGCGAGCCTGGAAGGTGACGGTCACGATGGATGCTTTCGACAAAGATGAGCGCGACTTTACGGTCGTGGCCGACACCACCAGCGACATCGAAGTCCTTCTGGAGCCGCAAAACGAAAAGGTTATCAAGATCAAAGGCGATAAGATCTTGATCAAAGTTACCGATCCCTCGACCGGAGTCCGCCGAGACCAGGACTTCGTCAAGCGCTTCCCCGCGACCGCCGGAAACCCGCAAAGCCTGTCTAAGTTCTTGCGATCCAACCCCGGACTGGCGGAAGACTCGAACGGCCAGGTCCATCCTCGCGGCGAGCACTCTTCGACGACCATCTATATCAACGGTTTTCAGCTTCCCGGCGCGTTTCAGGGAAGAGCCGGACAGGTCTTAGCTCCTGGAGCTATTGAGAGCCTCGATCTTTTGACCGGTGGCTATGCCCCTGAGTACGGCAGCGAGACGGCAGCGATTTTGAATGTAAAGCTCAAGAGTGGGCCGATGGCGCCGTTTGCCAGCTACGACGTCCAAGGTGGCGGGTATGGGACCTTCTATGGTGGTCTCACCTTTGGCGGACAGACGGGAGAGGCGCTCGGCGCGCCCGACGCCAACGGACGCTCGGCTCGACGGCTGCGCTACCTTTTTGATTTCAGCGCCCGCCGGACCGACAACCAGTTGGAGCCGCCACAGCCGGACGATCAGATGGCCCATAACCAAGGCCGATCTTTCACCGGGTTTTCTAATCTGGAATACGAAGCAACCTCCCAAGACACCTTTGGGCTCATGTTGAGCACCAACCCTGCGAAGACTCAGGTGGCCAACCGAACTGGTTTGCCGAGCAGATACGCGGCCTATGGGCAGGGCTACGGTTATGGAGGCACGCTCTCAAAGGAAGAGGCAGATCTTTTAGGAATTGTCTCTCAACAAGACGCGGGGCAGGACATTGAGCAGGAAGACCGGAACTCGATGGGAGTCCTGAGTTGGCGGCGCAATCTTGGTCCCAACACCAGTTCTTTCCTCTCCTTTGGCGTCGTCCACTCCGGCCTCGACATTACGAACAACAACCCAGATGTGGATCTGAACGACCTTCCGGAGAACAGCTCCATCGAGTTCAATCCGACGATCATTCGAAACGCTCACAACTCTGAGATCCAGGGGTCGGTTAGCCACTCGATCAATGGCCACAACCTCAAGTTTGGGTTCGTTTATGACAACCAAACCGGCAACGAGAGTTACCAACTGATTCCTGCCAGCCAAGCAGCCCTCGATGCCCTGATGGAGCTCGACCCGCGATTGGTCCCTGACGGCGACACGCCAGCCACCCTGAAAATGAAGCGAGAGGGCTACTACTTCGCCAGCTACATTCAGGACACTTGGAAGGCAACGCCCAAGCTCACGGTGAACTACGGCCTTCGGTTCGATACTTTCAAACAGGATCAAAACGCCAAGGCGACCGATGGATCGAACGAGGACTCTAGCGTCAACGAGAGCCAACTCTCTCCGCGATTGAACATGGCGTATGCGCTGACTCCCAAGACGGTCGTTCGGGCTTCCTACAACCGGTTGTTCATTCAGCCCCCATTGGCTCAGGGCTCGTTCCTGGGATCTCAGATCAAGCCCGAGCGATTGCATCAGTTCGACTTCAGCGTCGAGCACCAGATCGGGTCTCGACAGACCCTGAAAGCGGCCGCCTACTACAAGGACATCGAAGATCAGATCGATACCGGTCTTTTGGTTGAAGGCACTCAGATCGGTGCTTACACGTCGGTCTCACTGGGCAAAGGTCAGGTTCGCGGTTTAGAGTTCACCTACGAGCTCGCGCCGAAGAACAATCGCGGGTTCAGCGCTTATGCAACGTGGGCGAACGCCTTAGCCAAGCCGAGTGGTACGACGAACACCGGGGAGGAAGTGGACGATGCTTACAACGACCACGATCAACTCAATACGATCTCTGGTGGACTCAACTACACCTTTGACAACGATTGGACGACCGGTCTGAGCGTTTACTACGGCAGCGGATTCGCATCCAGCGTTTTGGACGAAGACTCGGGCAAGCGATCTTCGCGAACTCAGGTCAACTTCCGGGTTGCAAAGGCGAACCTCTTTGGCAATGTGGGCCTCTCTCTCGAAGTCGAGAATCTCTTCGATCAACGCGCTCTGATGAACTTCCAGTCAGCGTTCAGCGGCACCCGCTTCCAGCAGGGCCGAAGAATTCTGCTTTCCCTGAATGGCAAGTTCTAGGAACCAAACCGGCCCCTTTTTGCGCTATAACAAGAAGGGGCCAAGGTGCCCTACCCCCGTATGGATAGTATCAAGCATTATTTTCAAGCCGGTGGCTGGGTGATGTGGCCGCTTTTGGCCCTCTCCCTCGCCTCCATCGCGGTCATCATTGAACGCGCCCTTTCCTACCGAACCTTGGCTCACGTCGCCCCCCGGCTCCTCACTCAAGTTTCTCAACTGGTTGATCAGGGACGATTCGAAGAGGCTCACAAGATGTGCATTGGGCAGCCCGGCCCGGTGGCCGCCTGTCTTGCGACGGTGATTCAGCATCGACAAATGCCGGTGGAGGATATCGAGCGAAACGTGCAGGAAGTGGGTGAGGACTACTTCATTAAGTTGGAGAAGTACCTGCCGCTGCTGGACACGACCACCACGATCTCTCCCCTCTTGGGACTGCTCGGAACCTTGTTCGGCATGATCGGAACCTTCCAGGCGATCGCTGCGGCCAAGAACTCGGGCGCGAACGATTCGATTCTTTCCGGCGTCGGCGAAGCGCTCTATGCCACCGCGACGGGTCTGACCATCGCCGTCGTTTGTTTTGTCGCCTACAACTACTTCAACGCCCGGCAACGGCGCGCCACCGCGGAGATGGAACAGTCGGCCACCAAGCTGATTAATCTTCTGCGAGCTCAGTCTCCTCGAAAGGAAACGGTAGGGGTCGCCTAGCCATGACGTTTAAGCGGCGACGAGAGCTTAAGAAGACGAAGATCGAGATCATCCCGATGATCGACACGATGTTCTTTCTCCTCGTGTTCTTCATGCTCTCTTCCCTGGCCCTCACCAAGATGATGGGCCTGCCCGTGAATCTGCCCAAGGCCAGCACGGCGCCGAAGCAGAACGCCACCGACCTCACGGTGACGATCGACAAGGATCAGAAAGTCTTTCTCAACAAGAACGAAGTGAGCCTGACCGACCTGGCGCCCCAACTTCTGGCGAAAGCGGGTGGGCCGGACGCAAAGCTAGATGAAGTCTCGGTGGTGATCAATGCCGATTTGGCCGTTCCTCATGGGTTGGTGGTGAAATGTATCGATGAAGCCCGCAGCGTTGGCGTGAGCCACTTTGCGATTGCCACCACTCCCGACGCGGCGGTGCAGTAAGGATGAAAGAGAACTTCTCCCGAAACTTTGGGTTGGCGGCGATAGGATCGATCGCCGTGAACGGGGGGCTGTTCTTCTTGATGTCCCTGGGCGCGAGCCAGATTGCAAAGACGCCCGATTATCACACCGTCGAGGTTCGCCGGGTCGAGATCGACAACTCGGGGAAGAAGGTCGAGAAGATCGTCAAACCCAAAGAAATCGAGCAGAAGATCAAGAAGCTGGTGGAGGAGAAGAAGATCGTCCCTCCCAAGCCAAAGGAACCCGAAAAGAAAGAGACGGTTCCACCCCCTCAGCATTCGAAACCCCAACCCAAAACCGAGGCAACACCACCACCGCCCCAGGGAGCGCACAACAAAGTCATTACCGCTCCTCCGACCAACGACGGACAAAAGCCGAATCCCCACGACTTTACGGCTTTGGGCGGTGGTAACGCGGATGTTGGGAAGCCCACCACCGGGCAAAACTCCCGCGATGCGAAGGTGAATCCGCCTGATCCCCCTAAACAAGATCCGCCGAAGCAAGAACCTCCCAAGCAGGAGCCTCCGAAACAGGACCCGCCCAAGCAAGATCCTCCCAAGAACGATCCGCCAGTAGAGCCACCGGCGAAACCTCCGGCAGATCCTCCCAAACCGAAGGGGCCTTCCAAGGATGCAGAGCCCATGAAGCAGGTCTTGCCCGAGATTCCGGACAGCCTGAAGAACCAGGACTTTAAATCGTTCGTTCGCGTGGTGGTGGAGATTGATGCGGATGGCTCGTTTGAGGTCACCCTTCGCACCAGTTCTGGGAATCAGGAAGTGGATAGGCGAGTCTTGGATGCTCTGAAGAAATGGAAATGGAAAGCGGCACTCAAGGATGGCGAACCGGTGAAATCAACCCAACGGTTCAAGTTCGAATTCGAGGTTGGCTAAAAAGGACCGCACCCTTTTGGGAATTGGTGCGGTCTAACTCTTTGTGAAGTTCAAGAGCAGTTCCGAGCTCAAGCGTACGAAGATCGAGATCATTCCGATGATCGACACGATGTTCTTCCTCCTCGTGTTCTTCATGCTCTCTTCCCTGGCCCTCACGAAGATGATGGGGCTGCCTGTCAATCTGCCGCCGGCGGGGAGCGCCCCCAGCCAGGATTCGAACAAGCTCACGCTGACCATCGACAAAGATCAACGAATCTTTTTGAACAAGGACGAAACGGGATTTGCGAGCTTGGCGAATCAACTTAATAGCCAGGTGGCGGCAACGGGTCAGAAGCTAGAAGACGTCTCGATCATCATCAATGCGGACACCGCCGTCTCTCACGGCTATGTCGTGAAGTGCATCGATGAGGCGCGAAATGCCGGGATCACCCACTTCGCGATTGCGACACAGCCCTAACTCTTTGGGTACCGGTAGTGCCCAACGATCTTCCAGGTGGTCAGGACATCTTCCTCTTTGCACTGGCTGATGTTGTGAATGACATAGGGCTCGCCCTTGGCGTTAAGCCGATCTGAGACGATTCCGGTGTGATCTAGCCCGTTGTCCAGCTTCCAATACACGATATCGCCCGGCTTCCACTGGCTCAAGGTCTGCGACTTGACCGTGGTGGTGAGGGTCTTTCCGTAGGTTTTGAAGAACCAGATTTGATTTGGGCATCGGCGGTGATCAATGTTTGAATCGGGACGTTTCTCTCGACGAGGATAGGTTTTGAACCGCGTCTTCATGTCCTCATGGATGAGCTTTTGAAGGTCAAACCCGGCGCGGCGAAGCGAGCGAATCACCACATCCGTGCAGACGCCTTGATCTCGAGGAAGATCGCCGTTGGGGTAGCCGATCTTGAAATAACCCACGGTATACATCGCGCCTTCCCGGGCCTGAATCTTGGCGCCCGCCAAGATTTTTTCCGCCGCGCCAACCGGGGCTAACGGAGGCGCGGCGAGAAGCGCGAACATACAAATCGACGCAAACATTGAATTCACGGTACTTTACCAACGTTTCTATTCGTATGTAGGTTCATGAGATTTCGTGTCTTATCGCTTTCGTTGCTCGCCGTAGTGGCATCCGGCGCGCATGCCGCCGACAAAGATGTTGAGGCCATCTTAAAGACCCTCCGCGAGAATTACCAGAAGGTGAAGACCGCCCGACTCGAAGTAACCTCGGTGATTGCCGACCCAGAGTCCGGGAGCGACATCTCGTTGAACTCCGTCATGAGCTACAAGGGACCTGGCTCGGTTCGAATCGTGGCGAAGGGTCCAACAATGCCTGGCAGCTACTTGCTCTACGTGACCGATAGCAAGCAGGCGCTCGTTCGAACTCCCGATGGGAAGTCAAGCACCAAGAAGTTCGATGCCGACGAAGTAGCCGTGCCGCTCAATCTAGAATCCCTCTGCTTCTGGGACTATAAGCGCCAACTTTCGACGGCGGCGGGCATGAATATGCACGACAGCAAGCTCCGCCTTCTCAAGAAGGAGACTTGGAAAGACAAGGACTACATGGTGCTGGAAGAGAAGGCAGAGCGCAGCAAAGTCTTCGTGCGCTATTTCATCGACCCGGCGACCAAGTACATCGTTCGAACGGTGGTTTACAACTTGGAAGACACCACCGAGATTCTTCAGGATCACAAGGTGACCAAGTTCGAGCTGAATCCCAAGCTGGACGCCAACCTATTCAAGCTCAAAGCCTGAGCCAAGCTTAACCCCTCATCGCCTGAAGCTCTTCCAGCTTCAGGCTATTTTCTTCCCAAGCCGACATGATGCCCGCTAAATGCTCTTGGGCTTGGGCGTGTTCCTTGGTCAGAGATAGGATATCGGCGGTGGGATCGACATTCGCCAGTTTTTCCTCAATCAACTTAATGTCTTCCTCTGCCGAGGCGACGTCGTCTTCCAAACTTGCGATCAGTCGCTCGACCCGCTGAATCTCTTTGCTGAGTTCACGAGGCGTCATCGCCGGTTTTTCCGGTTCTTCCTGAACGGGGGTTTTCGACTTCTGCTTTGGGGCGGACTCTGCCGGTTTCTTGCCGGACCGATACTCGTCGTAGGAGCCCGGATAGCCGATGGGACCGGACTTTTTGACGTCCAGGATGTGGTCGGTTACTTGCCCCAGAAGCCAGCGGTCGTGACTGATGAGCACCAGGGTTCCCTTGTACTCTTTCAGAATCTCGGCGAGGGCTTCTCGGGAAGCCATGTCGAGGTGGTTGGTGGGCTCGTCCAGGACCAAGAGGTTGGGATTGAGGTTGGTCAGACGGGCAAGGGCAAGTTTGTTCTTTTCGCCACCGCTGAAGGTCTTGATCGGGCGGTAAACATCGTCGCCATGGAAGAGGAACCGGCCCAGCAAGTTTCGGGCGTCGGCGGGAAGCATGTCGCACTCATAGACCATGAAGTCTAGCGGGGACAGTTCCACGTCAATGTCGCTGACGTCTTGGCTGAAATAGCCCGCGACGACATTGGAGCCCAGACGCGCTCGGCCCTCCTTTGCTTCCAGGAGTCCCAGTACGACTTTGATCAGGGTGGATTTTCCGGCTCCATTTTCGCCGACGACGCCCCACCGCTCGCCATTGCGAACGGTCCAGTTCAAACCGTGGAAGAGATCGGCATCCGGGAAGCCGATGCCCAGCTTTTCACACTCGATCACCAGATCGCCCGAGCGTTTGGAATCGCCAAATCCTCCCTTAATGCCCTTGTCCGACTTCGGCGCATCCACTTTGCCCTCGATCAGACGATTCATCATCTTGAGTCGCCCGCGGGCCTGGGCCGTGCGCTGGGAGTTCATGAAGCGCCGGACATATTCGTCAAGCTTGGCGATTTCTTGATCTTGTCGGCGGGCGACTTCCGCCAGTCGAGCATCTTCTTCGGCGCGAAGCTGGAGGAATTTAGGAAACGGCCCTGGGTAAGTCTTGACCGATCCGCCCTTCATCTCGATGACGCGCTCGGCAGTGCTGTCCAAGAAGGCGCGGTCGTGAGAAACAAGTAATACCGCCCCGTGATAACCCCGAATCCAACCTTCCAGCCATTCGGTGGCTTGGAGGTCCATGTGGTTGGTAGGTTCGTCGAGGATCAGGAGATCTGGCTCTTCAAGAAGAAGCTTCGCCACCGCCAGGCGCGTCTTTTCTCCGCCGCTCAGTTTGGAGGTCTTTTTGTTGAATTCGTCCTCGGTGAACCCCATCTTCTGAAGAACCACTTTGACGTCGCTCTCGACGGAATAGCCCTCGGCTTCTAGAAAGTGTTCGTGGAGGACGGCGTACTCTTCTAGGTCCTCTTCGGTTGCGCCATCTTCAAGTCGGGCTTCGATCTCTTCCAAGCGTTTCTTGAGTTCGATCTGGTGAGCGATGGCGCTTTGCGCTTCCTCAAGCACGGTGAGATCGCCGGTGATCGCGGCTTCTTGCCTTAGGTAGCCAATTCGAGCGCCTCGGGCGAGAGCGACGGAACCGGTATCGGGCTCGTATTGCCCCGTCAGGATCTTGAGGAGCGTGGTCTTCCCCGTGCCGTTACGACCCACGAGCGCGACCTTTTCGCGGGAATCGATTCGGAAGGTGACACCGGTGAGAATATCGTCCGGTCCGAACGCCTTGGTGACGTTGGCGACGTTGAGCAGCACAATCCAAGATTCTACTTGGCGAAGAGGCTTTCGTGCGGGACCGGAACCAAGTTCCAGAGACGTTCCGTTGTAGTGATTGACCGTCCGTTAAGAGCCCCCACCATGTTGCATCGCACTCGATTCATTCTGCTCTCCGGCCTTGTTCTCTGCCTTGCCCCGGTCGCTCTCTCTCGCCAACACCCCTCTCTCGCGCAAAGAGAGGAAGGGTTTGAAAAGCGAGCGGAGAAAGAGATCTATCGCTCTCCCGGCGAACTCAAGGCCCAAGACGAGGCGGAGCTGCGGCAGGGAATGAAGTATCTGAAGCTCATCAAGGGTGATCCGACCTCCAAGGAGATTGCGCTTACGTTTGACGATGGGCCGCATCAACACTGGACCAAGCAGCTTCTCAACCTCCTTCGCGCGAATCACGTTCGGGCGACTTTCTTTGTCGTTGGAAAGATGGCGGAGCGGTATCCGAATCTGATTCGGCAAGAATTGGCGGATGGTCACCAACTGGCTAATCACACCTACCACCACGTGAATCTGACCAACATTCCTGCCAACGAGGTGGCTTCGGAATATCGAATGTGCGATGAGGCCATCCATCGCATCACGGGACGGCACATGAGCTATTGCCGACCTCCGGGTGGGCAATATGACCACGACGTGATTCAGACCACCGAGAAGTTGGGACTGACCACCGTTCTATGGACGGAAGACCCGGGCGACTATGCCAAGCCCGGCGATGGAGTGATTCAAAAGCGCTTAATGCACTGCGGTCATAACGGCGCGATCATCTTGCTTCATGACGGAATCCAACAGACGTTGGACGTGTTGCCGGGCATGATTAAGGCGCTTCGCCAGAAGGGGTATCGATTCGTGACGATCGACCAGATGCATCACGAGTTGGCCACGAAGCTGGCACAAATGTCGCGCTCGTCGGAAAGTGGCCGACGAGCGCGGTAATCGAGCTTAGTCTCGCTCGATGGGGAAAACGCTCGCGTCGAAGACGTTCTCGTTCATCTTGACCTTGAGCAGAGCGTTGGCGGTGGGTTCCTTGTCCAGGGAGATCTGCGCGATAGCCGATTTTGCACCACCGAGCACGATGTTCTCCATCTCCTGAACGTTGACTCCCTCGTCCTTGAGGACGCTGAGAACGTGGGCGAGGACGCCGACTCGGTCCAAGTGCCGAACGACCAGCAGATGCGTAGCGTTGTCGGCGCGCTTGACGTTGACCACGTTCGGCACGACGCCGGTGTTCTTGTACTCTCTAACGATGCGAACCGCCTCTGCCGCGACCGCCTCTTGGGCTTGATCGGTGCTGGCGCCGATGTGGTGAGTGCAGTAGACGTTGGCATTGTCCTTCAGCGGGCCATCGTACTCGCCTTCGCCGCCGGTGGGTTCGTTCTCGAAGACGTCGAGACCGGCGAGAATTCCCTTCTCTTCAATGGCCTTGAGGAGGGCGGATTGATCGACGACTTCGCCTCGACTGGTATTGACGAACATCGCGCCCTTCTTCATCGCGCTGAAGAACGACTCGCCGAGCATTCCCTTCGTCGCGGCATTGAGGCTGACGTGGATCGAGACGACGTCGCTCATCGCGGCCAGTTCTTCTAGGGTGCCCGCTCGGCCGATGCCGAGGGCGGCGGCGATGTCGGGGGTCATCCAGCGCGAGAAGGCGACGACATTCATGCCGAAGGCCTTGGCGCGGGGGATCATTTCCTGGCTGATCTTGCCCATACCGATAAGACCGAGAGTGCGACCATACACGCCCTTTGCCTTGGAGTATTTCTTCTTGTTCCACTTGCCGGCGCGGAGTTCGATGACGTTGTCCGCGATGTGGCGGTCCAAGGCGAGGATCAGGCCAAAAGCGAGTTCAGCTACGGCCTGGGAGTTCTTACCCGGGCAGTTGGTGACCAAGATGCCGCGATCACTAGCGGCGGCGACGTCGATGGTGTTGTAGCCCGCACCCGCGCGAATGATGACGCCCAGCTTGGAGCCATCCATCATGGGCTCCGTCACCTTCGTGGAACGAACGACGAGGACATCGGCCTGAGTCTCCTTGAGGGCATCGGAAAGAGAGCTATCGGCGAGGTCAGGACTGTAAACGACCTCCACTCCCAAACCCGTGAGGCCGTCCAGGCCACTTTGCTCAAACTTATCCGCCACCAAAACTTTCATGACCCTGAAGTTTATCTTAGCGGAGAGGGAGAAGCAGGGGACTTAGCCGTTCCCTAACGAAAGGATGCTGCCCTCGCCATTGAGGGCAGTCCGTCATCAGGCGTTAGATTTATGTTCTGGCACGAACTCGTCAGGCGAGCCGATACCTTCAACTTCGACACGATCGGAATCGATCTTGCCGTACTTTTCCTCCAGGTCTTTCTTGTTCCCGAGGATCACGCCGTCTTCCGGCACGCGCTGGGGAGTGATCGTGGTGCCGGGCTCCACAATCGCGCCATAGAACTGGGGTTCCTTTGGCTGCTCCGTAGTGAACGATCCCTCCTGACCGCCCTTCAATCCAGCAACGAACATGACTTGGCGAACGGCTACTTCTCCATCGTTCTTCCACGTGGGAAGCGCGACGAGGTAGGTTTCGCCATCTTTGGGGTTCTTCCACTCCTCAACCTTCACCGACGTCACCTTGACGGCAGACGCGGCGGCGGCGTGAACAGGGTCACAGCCGTAGAGGAAGATAGGTAGGAAGAGAGCGAGTCCGAGCAGGACCGCTTTGAGCTTGTTCATAACAAACCTCCTGTGGATATCCGACCGGCTCTTGTTCCGACCGAACAGTGCATCTTAATGGCAGAAGGACACCGGAGAGGGTCTTAATTTTCTAAGACCTTCTAGGACCCGCGCAACGCGCAGATGCGCGTGGTATCCTATCCTTCCGCGCCGGGGTGGCGGAATGGTAGACGCGGTGGTCTCAAACACCACTTGGGTTAAACCAGTGCGGGTTCGAGTCCCGCCCCCGGCACCACTTATTCGTCGGTCTCTTCTTGACCGCCAAGCGCTTCCAGCGCTCCTCGCAGATCGTCCATGGCGACGTCGATCTTCTGCCCTACCGGTTCCAGTGGGCTCTCTTGATCGTCCGAAGGCGCCAACCCATCCACAATGCCTCGAGCATCGTTCAGGGAATGGAGCGAGTCATTGATGAGGTCGCAAAGCTTCTTTCGCCGGGCCTCGTAGGTAGGCATATCGGCGGTGACTCTTTCGAGCGTAGGGGCGTCGTCATCTTCTTCGGCCAAGGTGCCGCCCGCGTCGTTGATGGCGTCTTCCAGGTCGGCCAACGCCTCCTTGATTTCCTGACTCGTTGCCTTGGTTTTATGAGCCTCGTTCAGGGCCGATTCGATTGAGTCCAAGCCCGCGCCCAGTTGAAAAATGCCGCTTCGCAGTTGCTCGTGCAAGGTCTCTTGCGGAGTCTTTTGCTCTTCAACGGGAGACTTTGTGCCATCCGAGACCGTCGATTCCGGTGGTTTGGAACTACAGCCGCCCAGCGCGATCAAAACCAACAGCCAGGGGGTCAGCGTTCTCTTCATGCTTGCGCAATGTACCTCGTATTCCGCGTAGAATCGAACCATGTCCCTAGCGGTTACTGCGTTCATGTTGGGCTGGATACAGGGTGAGGTGAACCCACTCCGATTACCCATCGGAACCAAAGGCGAAATTGAAGTTTCATTGGGCTCGATCTATTCGACCCGGACGGGCAAAACGGTGACCGTCGATGACATCGCAAAGGCTGCCGACGGCAAGCGGTTTGTCTTTTTGGGTGAGAATCATGCGACCAAAGAGCATCAGCAACTGGAAGCCGATATGGTGGCGGCACTTGAGGCTCGGGGGCGGAAAGTCATCGTTGGGCTCGAAATGTACACCCGTCCTAAACAGGATTGGCTGGACCAGTGGAGCGCCGGGTCCCTCTCCGAAGAAGAGTTCTTGGAGAAAAGCGAGTGGAAGACTCAGTGGGGCTTTTCCTACGATTTCTATCGACCGTTGTTTGAGGTGGCGAAGTCCAAGCAAATCCCGATGGTGGCTCTCAATGTTCCTCGCGATTGGGTTCGACGAGTGGGTCAGAGGGGATTTGCCGGTCTGACCAACGAGCAGAAGCTCCAGCTGCCCGCCGACCTCTTTTTGGGCAACGCGGATCACAAGAAGGTCTTTGAGGGCCTGATGGGCGGGCACCCGATGACGGGGACTCAAGGGAACAACATCTACGCCGCCCAGGTGCTATGGGATGAAGGGATGGCGGACACCGCCATCAAGTGGCTGGATCGCATTCCCAAGGACGACAAAACCGTTTTTGTGGTGGTTGCGGGGGTGGGGCACGTCATGTACGGGCAAGGCATCAACTACCGCATCAAACGGCGCACGGGGCAATCGGGAATTACGGTCGCCATGGGACAGGCAGCGGGTCAATCTTCGGTCGCCAAGGGAATTGGCGATTTCGTCTATTTGACCGAGGCTAAGAAGTAGTGGAGAGACGGGCCTATGGGAAAACGGGGATGCAAACGAGCGTTCTCGGATTCGGCGGATCGGAAATCGGTTTTATGGAGACCGATCAAAGCACGGTGGAGACACTCCTCAATCGTGCGCTTGACGCTGGCTTAAGCGTCATTGACACCGCCGAATGCTACATGGACTCCGAGATAAAGATCGGGAAAGCGGTAAGTGGCCGAAGAGACGACTTCTATCTCTTTACCAAGTGCGGACACGCTTCGCATTCAGGAGTGGATCTTCCGGACTGGCACAAGGACATCGTCGGGCGTTCCATCGAGAACAGTCTACGGAAGCTCCAGACGGATCGGGTGGACTTGGTTCACCTTCACTCCTGTTCCCTAGAAGTTCTTCAGCAGGGCGATGTGGTGAGTGAATTGGTGAAGGCTAAGGAGGCGGGCAAGACGCGATTTATTGGCTATAGCGGTGATGGCGCCGCCGCCCGATACGCCCTTGAACTTGGAGTATTTGATTCCCTCCAGACTTCGGTAAACATCGCCGATCAGCAGTCGATCGATCTCCTCCTTCCTTACTGCGTCCAGCACGGGATAGGAGTCATTGCCAAGCGGCCGGTCGCTAACATTGCGTGGCACAACGGTGACAATCCTCCTAGTCGATCGTACGGCAACGCCTATTGGGATCGACTCCAAAAGCTGAAGCTCGATATTCTGAAGGGCTCACTCTCCGAGACTGCCGGGAAGGCGTTACGATTCACACTGTCCCAGCCTGGGGTCTGCACGATGATCGTTGGGACGACGAATCCTGACCGCTGGTCACAGAATGCGGCGGTGGTGGCCCAGGGATCGCTCCCGCTGGAAGAGATTGACGCCATTCGGGCCCGCTGGAAAGAAGTCAGCGAGCCCGATTGGGTTGGACTTACTTAGTCGGGTTATTTGTCAGGAAAGGACTCGTGGAGCTTGACCGGCTCCTCCGAGTTCTTTCTCACTTTCAAGTTCAACATCTCCACCAAGACCGCGAACGCCATGGCGAAGTAGGTGTATCCCTTGGGAATATGGGCGCCGGTTGATTCAGCGACGAGGTTGACGCCGATCAAGATCAGGAAGGAGAGAGCCAGGATCTTCACCGTGGGGTGCCGCTCCACAAACTTGGAAATGACCCCGGAGAAGACGAGCATGAATCCGACCGCGATCACGACAGCCATGATCATGACGCCAATTTGGTCGGCCATTCCGACGGCAGTGATGACCGAGTCGAGGGAGAAGACGACGTCCAGGACCATGATCTGAGCCAGGACTGCGGCTAAAGACGGCATCGTCTTAGCTTCGCCATGTCCTTCCTCACCTTCAAGCTTGGCGTGAATCTCCTTCACCGACTTCCAGATCAGGAAGAGACCGCCGATGCCCAAAATGATGTCTCGCCAAGAGAAGTTTTGCCCGTCGGCCGGGAGGAACGGGATCGGTAAAGTGAAGACGGTGGCGGTGGCGCTCTTCACCCAGTTGATGGAGAGCAAGAGGAGGATGCGCGAGACCAACGCCAAGAGCAACCCGAGTTGGCGCGCCTTGCCTTGTTCTTCCGGTTTGAGCTTGCCGGAGAGGATGGAGATAAAGACGATATTGTCGATTCCCAAGACGATCTCAAGAACCGTTAACGTCAAAAGAGCGACCCACGCGCTCGGGTCGCTCAGCCAGCTAAATAAGTCCATTTAAGGGAGTAGGACGTATCGCCAAGTACAACGGTTGCAGGTGCTTTCGGAATTCTTATTCTCTTGGCCGCGTCAGAATGGAGATATGGCCGACTACCCGCCAAAACTTCAATCGCTTCTTGACGATCTCTCGTTTTTCACCGACCGCGCGGAGCGCATCGATGCATTGATTTCCATCGGTCAAAAGTTCGTAAATCGGGGACCGGATGAGCTTGAGCGCAATGCGGTGACCCGGGTGCCAGGATGCGAATCCGAAGTCTATATCTCCTCGACGCCAGAGGGACGCGGCAAGAAGTTTCTCTTTGGAGTCGACAATCCGCAGGGGATCTCGGCGATGGCGTTAGCGCAGATTCTGGACGAATCGCTCTCCGGCGAGCCTGCCGACGAGGTGGCCCAGGTTTCCGAAGATGTCGTGTACGAAATCTTCGGAAGAGAGCTTTCAATGGGAAAGAGCCTCGGCTTGACCAACATGGTGCGGATGGTCAAAGCCGAAGCGGTTAAGAAGGGCGACTAGCGCTCGATCGGAACGCCGACGAGATTTCCCCATTCGGTCCAGGAGCCATCGTAGTTTCGAACGTTGGCATAGCCCAGGAGGTACTTGAGGGCGAACCAGGTATGGGAGGAGCGCTCTCCGATGCGACAGTAGACGATGACGTCGTCGGCAGCGGTGAGATTGGCTTCCCATTCGTACAGGGTTCGCAGGTCATCGGCGGTTTTGAATTCGCCGGTCTCGGGATTGATTGCCTTCGCCCAAGGCATGCTTCGCGCACCAGGGATATGTCCCCCACGCAGAGCGCCCTCGTTGGGATAAGCCTCCATGTGAAGTCTCGCTCCGGAGAACTCTTCCGGTGAGCGAACGTCGATGAACTTTCCGTTCTTCTGCAGATGTGCTAAGACATCTTCGCGGAATGCACGCTCCGAATGGTCATCGCGCTCGTGCGCTTGATAGGTCGTGGCCGGATACTCGACACTCTCTCGAACGAGAGGCTTCCCCTCCTTTTGCCACTTCAACCTTCCTCCATCCATGATTTTCGTGTTCTCGTGGCCGAAGAGTTGAAACACCCAAAGTGCATAAGCCGCCCACCAGTTGTTCTTATCGCCATAAAAAACGACCGTCGTATCGGGAGTCATTCCAATCCGCGAACAGAGCGCTTCAAACGCTTCTTTCTGGAGGTAGTCGCGTCGCACGGGATCATTGAGGTCGCGCGTCCAGTCCACCTCCACCGCGCCGGGAATATGTCCACTGGCAAACAAAAGCGGATCTTCGTTCGACTCAATGAGGCGTATGTTCGGATCGTTCAAGTGCTCCACGACCCAGTCAGTGCTGACGAGGGCTTCAGGACGGGCGTAGCCCCGACTTTTGATTTCCGAGAGCGTTTCGGGCATAGCTTAGTTTACGGTACGCGAAATGCCAGACATCTTAGGTCGATCTGAATTCCTAACGACGTTCGTTGCGGGCTACGACTCTCGCCACGAACAGAACGAGAATCGCCAGTACAAGCAAAACGATCGATAGCGCCACCGCTTGAGACAAGTCTCCTTCGAATCCGGCATAGATGGCCAACGGAATGGTCTGGGTCCGCCCCACGAAGTTCCCAGCGAACATCAACGTTGCGCCAAATTCGCCCAGCGACCTTGCCCACGCTAAGAGGGTTCCCGCTAGCAGCGCACTTCGACATTGCGGCAGGATAACCGACCAGGCGATCCGCAGCGATCCTGCACCGTCGAGAGAGGCGGCGGAGATTTCCTCGGATGCGACAGCACGAATGCCCTCCGCCGCGCTCCGGACAAAATAGGGCAGCGAGACGAACACTTGGGCAATGACGACAGCGGTCGTGGTGAAAGTGATTTGTACGCCAAGAGAGTATAGGGGCCCACCGATCCATCCCATGCGGCCAAAGGCGGCCAGCAGGGCGATGCCAGCGGCGGCCGGAGGAAGGACGATGGGAAGATCGGCAATCGCGTCGATTAGCGGTGAAAGCCGCGATTTCCAGCGAGCCGAAAAATAGGCGAGAGGAAGACCAAGGATCACCACGACCACCAGGGAGAGAATCGTGGTGCGTGAGCTCAAGAGGATCGCTTTTAGGGTCTCCGGCTGCGCGAGAGAATGCCTGAGTTCCTCAGCCGTGGTATGTCCTGCCAAAGCGGCAAGTGGTACGAGGATGAAAAGCAAAGCAGGGAGCCCTGCCAATCCCCAAAGCCAGCTTTCTCGGCGTCTCACTTAGGCGAACTAAAACCGTACTTGGCCAAAACCGCTTGCCCGTCTTTGCTCATGACCAGCGAAGCAAATCGATTGGCGAGTTCTCGGTTTGGACTGTCTTTAATCGGGGCTAAATAGTAAAGAGCCTTAACGTTGAATTCCTTTGGAATCACATAGCCGACCGCACTACGAACCTGGCGAGCGTCCGTCTCGTAAACGATCCCCGCATCTACCTCTCCAAGATCTACTCGCGTTGCCACCGCGGTAACGTTCGACTCGAACGAGACGACGCGTTGGCGAACCTGATCTGCCCAAGTCGGACCATACTTCTTCCCCGCTTTTTTGAGCATTTCAACCGTGTAGGCGCCCACCGGCACTCTCTCGCCAGCAAGACATAATCTCACTCCCGGTTGCGTCAAGTCGGCCAAAACTTTGATTCGATTCTTCGCTGAGTTCGCGACAAGTAAGCAAAGGCTGTTCCCGGCGAACGCCTTTACGTCTCGCCCACCAGTTCTCTTGGCCTTGATAACGACATCCATCTGAGCCCGATCGGCGCTGAGAAAAAGATCGCCGGGAGCACCGAGGCTCAATTGACTGGCTAGCTGTTGCGACCCTGCGTAGCTTATTTCTACCGCCACTTCGGGATGACTTTTCTCAAACGCGGTTTCAATCTCGGTCAGCGGCTTCTTGAGCGAAGCGGCGGCGAGCACCGTCAGACTCGTCTCCCTCGCCAGGGAGCCGTTCCCGTAAAGGAGGACACATGCAAGCGCGCACAACATGTACGCATCTTAGCGGAAAAATTACGCTTCTGCCGCGTGGCTCTTCTGCTCTTTGCGCTGGTACATGGCGATATCCGCCTTGGTTACGAGCGTTCTCAAGTCGGCAATATCTCCCGTGATCTCGGCGGTTCCAATCGAAAGGGTGGCATTGAATCCACGCTCCGCCATCCCTCGACCAAAGGCTTCTTGGATTCGCGCCGTTATCCTCTCCGCTTCGGACTCGCCGGTATCGGCCAAGATCAGTACAAATTCATCGCCGCCCAGTCGAGCCACGATATCTGACTCTCGAGTGTTGACCTCCAATGTCCTTGCGAGAAAACGCAGAGTCTCATCGCCCGCCTTGTGGCCATAATCGTCGTTGATTTTTTTGAATCGGTCGCAATCGATCACCACAACCGTCAGGTCACGTTTTTCACCGGCGGCGCGACCGACCAGGCGATGCCCCTCAAGCTCAAGGCCGCGTCGATTGTACAGACCCGTCAATGGGTCTTGATGCGCCATCCGCTCGCTCTTTTGAAGCGTATCTTCAACTTGAGCGACCAGAAGCATCACCACCCCAAAAACGCCAAACCAGATCAGCCCACTGAAGACGCCTTGAACGTTGTTGCCCGCCTTTTGATCGAGGAAGACATTCGCAATGCTCGCAAGGCCGACTGAAACCAAACCCACCGACCGCCTTCCCAACCGAGTGGCAATCCAGATCGGAAAGATATACAGAGCGCGAAGAGCCGGGAACGTGGGAAAGAACGTGTTTGCGGCGGCGAGCATGACAAGGCAGGCCGTGCTGAGGGCAAGCCCGCAAGCCATGGGATTCTCTTCATGCCAATGCCTTAATCCACGTTCGATGCGATTCATTTTTATAAGTTCAGTAATTGATGCGTCAACAATTCGACGTGACACGGTTAAATCCGGTTCGGGATTTGATTCGTAAGACTCATGTCCCTGCGGCGAAAACGACAAGAGTTCGAGCGTAGTAATATGTAGATAGATGTCTATCGTCGCGTACGAGAACGATTTGCGCCTTTCCGGCGACTTTGAACCGAAAGGAGATCAGGGCACTGCTATCGCCGGTTTGGTCGATGGACTGGAGTCGGGCTACCGTTATCAGACCTTGCTCGGCGCTACCGGTACGGGTAAGACTTTTACGATGGCCTCGGTCATCGAGCGCACTCAACGACCGGCGCTGATCTTGGCCCATAACAAGACATTGGCCGCGCAGTTGTGCCAAGAGTTCCGCGCTTTCTTTCCCGAGAACTCCGTTCAGTACTTCATCAGTTACTACGACTATTACCAACCAGAAGCGTACGTTCCCGGCCAGGATCTGTACATCGAGAAGGACTCAAGCGTCAATGACGAAATCGAACGTCTGCGCCACGCCGCTACCCACGCGCTTTTGGAGCGACGCGATGTGGTGATCGTCGCTTCAGTTTCCTGCATCTACGGCCTTGGATCGCCAACCGAGTATGCCGAGGCAGTCGTAACCTTCGAATCGGGCAAAACCTTCGATTTAGACGAAGCTCTGCAGAAGTTGATTCAGATGCAGTTCACCCGGAACAACACCGTGCTGGAGCGAGGGACCTTTCGGGTGCGTGGCGACACCTTGGAAATTCAGCCCAAAGACGAAGAAGTTGTGACGCGCATTGAGTTCTTTGGCGATACGGTGGAGCGAATTCGGCTCTTCGACCCACTGACCCAAGAAGTCTTGGATGAGCCCACCAAGATCAGCGTCTTCCCCGCCACTCACTACGTTACGCCCCTCGAGCGCATGGATGATGTGATTGAGCAGATCCGGGCGGAGATGGAAGCCCAGACCGCGCTCTTCGTTTCGCAAGGCAAGCTCTTGGAGGCTCAGCGCTTGCGACAACGCACCGAGTTTGACCTTGAGATGATGAAAGAGGTCGGATACTGCAACGGCATCGAAAACTATTCGAGATACTTCGATGGTCGCCACCCCGGCACCGCGCCTTACACGTTGCTGGACTTCTTACCGAGCGATGCCATCGTCTTTGTCGACGAGAGCCACGTGACCTTGCCGCAGGTAAGAGCAATGTTCAATGGCGACCGGCAGCGCAAGTCGGTATTGGTCGATTACGGGTTCCGACTTCCCTCCGCGTTGGATAACCGGCCGTTGAAGTTCGACGAGTTCTTAGAGCGCGTTCCGCAAGTGGTCTTCGTGAGCGCCACACCGGGACCGTTTGAGAACGAGGTTCAGAACCAAGTCGTCGAGCAGATCATTCGTCCGACTTACATCGTTGATCCTGAAATCGATATCCGTCCGACCAAGGGCCAGATCGATGACTTGATCAACGAAATCCAGAAGCGAGTGGAGTTGGGCCAGAGAACCTTGGTCACGACCTTGACCAAGAAGATGGCCGAAGACCTCACCGGCTACCTCCAGGATCTCAACGTCAAGGTTCAGTACATTCACTCGAACGTTCACTCTCTGGACCGTCCAGAAATCCTTCGGGATTTGCGGCTGGGCGTCTATGACGTTGTGGTCGGGGTCAACCTCCTGCGAGAAGGCTTGGACCTTCCTGAGGTCACGCTCGTTGCGATTCTCGATGCGGACAAGGAAGGATTCCTTCGCTCCGAGACCTCGATGGTGCAGACCATTGGTCGTGCTGCCCGAAACGTGAATGGTCGCGTCATCATGTATGCGGACACGATCACGGGCTCCATGCAGCGCGCGATCGACGAAACCAACCGCCGCCGTCAGATTCAGCTCCGATACAACGAGGAACACGGGACCGCGCCGCAGACGGTCATGAAGCAGGTTCGAGAGACCGTTCGATCCAACGATGCGGTGGCCGAAGTGATGGCCCAATACAATTCGGAAACCTTGGACAAGATTGGCAAGGATGGAAATCCGATTCGGATCGAAGACATTCCCGTGCTGGTCGCTTCTCTAGAGAAGGACATGAAGGATCTGGCCAAGTCGATGGAATTCGAAAAAGCAGCCCAGGTGCGCGATGAAATCCAGGCACTACGCAAGTTGCTTGGCACCAGCGATGGCCGACTGGGACAGGATAAACGCCGCCTCAAGCGAACTCGAAGATAAACAAAATGGCCCCGCTCAAAGCGGGTCCATTTCTTTACTTACCGACCGTTCTTTTTGAACGGCTTAGGACCGAACTCTTTCGGTCCAGACTTGGGACCGCTCGGCTTGCTGCCAAACGGAGGCTTCGCTCCGTAGGGCTTCGGCTTTCCGCCGCCGAACGGGGGTTGAGGCTTATTGGAGTGAATAGGGCGAGGGCCGTCGTCGCGACGCTCTTCCCATCGCGGCCGCTCGTCTCGGTTCTCGCGAGGTTGATAGGGTCGGTCATCGCGATTGAATCGGTCGTTCGGTTTGAACGGGCGATCTCCGGGGTTAAACGGCCGATCTTCTCGGTTGAATGGTCGCCCGCCGGGTCGCTCATCGCGCCCATAGGGTCGATCGCCTCCACGGAACGGCTTATCCTCACGATTGAAAGGTCGATTCTCGCGATTGAAGGGGCGGTCATCTCGATTGAAAGGACGTCCACCTGGTCGCTCATCACGGTTATAGGGCCTATCTTCACGTTGGAACGGTCGATCTTCGCGATTAAAGGGGCGGCCACTTGGTCGCTCGTCTCGTTTGAACGGGCGCGAGCCTCGGTCGAAATCACGACCTTGCGGCTTGAAAGGAGGACGTCCTGGCTGCGGGGCAGGGCGATCACCGGAGGGTCGTCTCTCTGGGCGCTCTTCCCGGTTGTTCCCTTGGGGTCGGTCATCGCGACCTCGGTCTTGCCACGGCCTTGATTCTCGGTTCTCGAACGGTCGAGGCGCCTGAGGACGACGGCCTTCGAAAGATCGCGGCTCGGAATCTCGTCGAGGCTTTCGCTCAGGTCGTGGTCCAGCTTGGGGCTTGGGGCGAGAATTGTGCTTCGGCACGTGATGAACCGGAAGCGTTCCGGTCATCACCGGAATCTCTCGTCCAAGCAGCCTCTCGATTTGCCGAACATCCTTGTACTGGTCTGGTAACGCGAATGTGACGGCTCTTCCCGAACTTCCGGCACGGCCAGTGCGACCTATGCGGTGAATATAGTCTTCAATCTGATCAGGCAGATCGTAATTGATGACCAGTTCGATGTCTTTGACGTCGATTCCACGGGCCGCGATATCGGTTGCCACCAGCACACGATATTCGCCGCTCTTGAATCCTTGAAGCGCGGTTCGGCGTTGAGCCAACGTGCGATCTGAATGCAATTCGGCAGCCGTGTGGCCCATGGCGCGCACCGTTCGGGCGACCTTTCGAGCACCGTGGCGGGTTCGCGAGAAAACGAGAATAGTGCCTTGGTTGGCATCAAGGAGGTTGCCCAAGAACTCGTTCTTCTGATCCTTTTCGATCACGTGAAGCTCTTGGTCGATCAGTTCGGCTGGCGTGCCCTGGCGAGCGATTTCCACTCGGATCGGATTGACCAGGTAGCTATTCGCCACGTCGGTCACTTCCGGGGCCATCGTTGCCGAAAACAGCATCGTCTGTCGGTCCTTGGGAGTTTGATCCAGGATTCGACGAACGATGGGGGCAAAGCCCATATCGAACATTCGGTCCGCTTCATCTAGCACGACCATCGAAACGAACTTCAACGTCGCGGTACGTTGATTCAGATGGTCCATCAGTCGTCCAGGAGTCGCGACGATGATGTTTGGGCGTCTTCTGAGCTCGGCGATCTGCTTATTCATGGGCGCGCCACCGATGAGGATGGCGGTCTTCAGGCCGAATGCATGACCAACCTTACGAAGTTCCTCGTCTATTTGGATGGCGAGCTCTCTCGTTGGAGCAAGGACAAGTCCAGTTCCATCGATGTCTAAAAGCTTTTGCAGCATCGGGAGACCGAACGCGAGAGTCTTTCCGGTTCCGGTCTGGGCGATGCCAATGATGTCTTGCCCTTCCAGGGCATGAGGGATCGACTCCGCCTGAATAGGAGTCGGTGTTTGGAAGCCAAGCTTGCTCAATTGTTTAAGAATTCGTTCGTCAAGCTTCAGGCAGGCGAAATCGTTTGTTGTTTCAGGTGAGGGGAGCATAAAATTAGCCCGCCATTGCGGGCCCTGCAGGATTATAGACGCCGGTTAAGAAACATTCGTGCCGAAGGTCACGAAAACTGCAAGAGTCCCGGAGATAGACTAGGCCCATGGACCAACGGCGGTTGCTTGCCACTCTGACTTGTCTATTTGCGCTTGCCGCTATGAATTCGGCTCAAGTTCGCGTGGGTTCGGCCACCGTCATCGCGATTTCGCCCACGGCGACCGCCGCGGAGAATCGAGCCGCTAAAGACTTGGCGACAACGCTTTCCGATATAACCGGAGTTGACATTAGAGTGCGCAACGACCTTGATCGTCTCCCCGAGAATTCGATTGCAGTGGGTTCTGGTCCATGGCTCCCGAGCGACTTATCTTCGGTCACATTTGGCGAAGAGGAGTTCCTTCAAAGAACAATCGGCAATAGACTCTACGTTCTTGGAGGACGTCCGAGGGGTGTTCTGTATGGGGTTTACCGTCTCCTCCAGGAACGGTGCGGCGTTCGCTGGTGGACTCCGTGGGCAACACTCATTCCTAAGAATCGTCGACTTGTCATCCCAAAGATCAACCAGCGCGAAAAGCCAGCTTTTGAGTCCCGCGATCCGTTCTGGTTCCATGCCTTCGATGCCCAATGGGCGGCCCATAACTTTTCTAACGGCCAGTCAACCCGACTCGACGAAAGCTATGGCGGCAAACTCCGATACCGAGGATTCGTCCACACCTTTTACGAACTGGTTACCCCAAGCCTCTTTGGCGAACATCCGGAGTGGTTCAGTCTCATTAACGGTAAGCGGACAACCCAGTACGCACAGCTTTGCACGACCAATCCTGAGCTTCGCGATTACGTAGTGGCAAGGGTCAGAGACTGGCTTAAAGAGAATCCGAACGTGAATATTGTGTCAGTCTCTCAGAACGATTGGTACAACCCTTGTCAATGCGAGCGATGCCAAGCGCTGGCCAAAGCGGAAGGATCGGAGTCCGCCCCGGTGTTGGCCCTGGCAAACTATGTGGCGGAGCGAATTGAAAAGGACTATCCCAAGGTCGCCATCGACACCCTTGCTTATCAGTACACCCGGAAGGCGCCCAAAACTCTGAAGCCACGACCCAACGTCATCGTGCGGCTCTGCAGTATTGAGTGCAACTTTGCCAAAGCCTTGACCGA